>Ga0209638_1000001_pt1 | contig 213327 bp, 177 predicted proteins | sample BarGraNGADG00211_FD_184490 | JGI IMG/M metagenome (GOLD analysis project Ga0209638, IMG submission 184490) | Arctic peat soil microbial communities from Barrow, Alaska - Barrow Graham LP Ref core NGADG0002-211 (SPAdes) (version 2) | ecosystem: Environmental > Terrestrial > Soil > Wetlands >... | reverse complement strand
TCACCCAACACCATCCAGCTGCCGTCCGTCGCTATTTCGACGCGCCCAGTGTCCGGTACGCCGCAGCTTGATGTCATCTATTAACCGCTCCAGGTAGTAATCGGCTCCAAAGCGGGCGGGCTGCAGTTGGTCCCCTCATAACCCGGCCGAGCCTCTTTCGTCCCGGCTCGACCGGGTTATGAGGGGTTCAGGTCGGAACGGCTGCCCCCGGCAGCTCTCTAGACGCCTCACGTGCCGCCGAACCCGATCGTCACTTCGTCGCCATCGAGGATGACCGGCACGTCCCGGCGCCCCCTGGTCACGGCGAGCATGCGATCGAGCGACGCTCGATCCTTCTTGACGTTGACGTACTCGAACTCGACACGCCGCCTGACATGGTCCTCACGGGCGGCCAGCGTGTAGGGTCACGTGTCCTTGCCGAAGATGTAGATCATGGGTCTCTCCTCTGTCCCAATCAGTTCGCGCCCGCCGCCACGACGGGCTCTTCTGACACAATACCTGCCGTCGCCCGTGCCAATCCGGGTTAGTCGTCGATCCAGTACTTGGAGTATTCGTCGAGGAAGCACAGCGTCTCGAACGACTTCATCCGGTCGACGAAGAGGACGCCGTCGAGGTGATCGATCTCGTGCTGCGCCACCCGCGCCGGATAGCCTTCGAGATCGAACTCGACACGATTGCCGCGCCGGTCGAGCGCCTTGACCGAGACCCGGTCGGGACGCACGACGCGGCCGCGCAGCCTCGGAAGGCTCAGGCAGCCTTCCCAGTCCTCAGCCGTGCTCTTGCCGGTCGGCTTGACCACCGGATTGACGACGGGCAGGACCCGGAGCGTGCGGTCGTTTCCGCCGCCGTCTTGTATCCCGATCATCGCGAGGCGGACGCTCTGGTGGACCTGTGGAGCGGCCAGACCAATGCCATCGTACTCGCGCATCGTCTCGATCATGTCGTCGACGAGCAACTGGAAGGCGGGTGTCTTGATCTCGGCCGGATCGACCTTGCGGGCGACCTGTCGGAGCACGGGATGCCCCATGTGCGCGACCTTCAAGATGGACATATCTTTTTATTATAGACGGCCACCTGTCCGTTCAGCGCCTCGAGGGGCGCCTTGGGATCGCGGAAGTCGCAGTCGAGGCCGCCACAGCCCCGCTGTCGTGAACTTCACGGCCTGGGGACTTGACCGCAACCCGGCGTATGTCGACAATGGCCCTCTGAGTATGTTCGGTCCTGCCGGGATCCTCGCGGCCACGCTGGTCTTCCTGAGCGCCGGGTACACCCCTGTCCGCTGGGCCCTGGCGGACTCGGTCGCAGGAAGACAGACCTCGCTGCGCACCTATCAGCTCGCCCGGATCGAGTTCACCGGGCTCCGCCAGTTGTCCCAGTCCCGCGTGCTCGCCATCAGCGGTCTCCGCGCCAACACGCTGGTCACCCAGCGAGACGTCGAAGCGGCCTCGTCGCGTTTGCTCGACTCCTGCCTCTTCTCGTCCGTGAGTCACCGATACCGCATGCAAGGGTACGGCTTGATCGTGACCTTCGTCCTGGAGGAGGCGCCATGGAACACGCCCGTGGTCTTCAACAACTTCGTCGGGTACACCGATGAGCAGTTGACGCAGTCGGCCGCTGCGCAGTTGCCGCTCTTCCAGGGCCGGGCGCCGGAGTCGCCCGTGGTCCTCGGGCGAATCGCGTCGGCGGTGCAAGCGCTGGTCCGTCGACGCGATCCTGGCGCGACCGTCACCTATCTGCTGGTGTCCGACTCGCCCGTGGGATCGCGTCACTACCGGTTCATCCTGGAGACGCCTGGCCGAAGGACATCGGTGTGCGCGGTCGATGTTCGTGGACTTCCGGGCGACCAACTGGCGGAGGCGCGCGAGAAGGCGGCGTCGCTGGTTGGCGCGGACTACTCGCGCGACTTCACACGACAACCGTTGATCTCATCCTGGAATTCGCCCGGCCCTACTCTTCGAGTGTCGAGACGTCGCCCTCGTCCATGCCCTGCGCTCGGGCCTTGAGCACGCGCCGCATGATCTTGCCCGACCGCGTCTTGGGAAGCTTCTCGACGAAACGCACCTCGGCCGGCCGCGCAATCGGCCCGATTTCGTGGCCGACATGCTGTTTGAGCGTGTCGGCCAACTCGGGCGAAGGCGCGACGCCGGCCTTCAGGATGCAGAAGGCGTGGATGACGCTGCCCTTGATCTCGTCGGGCAGGCCGATGACCGCCGCCTCGGCAACCGACGGGTGGCTGACCAGCGCCGACTCGATCTCGGCCGTCCCCAGCCGGTATCCTGAAACCTTGATGACATCGTCCACCCGGCCGATCACCCAGAAGTAGCCGTCCTTGTCGCGCTTGGCCGAGTCGCCGGTGAGATAGCGGCCCGGGTACTTGCTCCAGTACTGCTGGACGTAGCGGTCGGGGTCGCCATACACGGTGCGGAGCATCGCCGGCCACGGGCGTTTCAGCACGAGGAAGCCTTCTTCGCCGTCGGGCACCGGCTTGCCCGATTCGTCCACGACCTCAGCCTGCTGGCCGAAGAACGGCCGACCGGCCGAGCCGGGCTTGAGCGGCGCCGACGGGACCGGCGTGATCATGAACATCCCAGTCTCGGTCTGCCACCAGGTGTCCATCACCGGGCACCGTTGCTTGCCGACCGTGCGGTGGTACCAGCGCCAGGCTTCGGGGTTGATCGGTTCGCCAACGGTGCCGAGCAGGCGCAGGCAGGAGAGGTCACGGCGGTTGACCCACGCCTCGCCGAAGCGCATCAGGCCGCGGATGGCCGTCGGTGCCGTGTAGAAGATGTTGATGCCGTACCGCTCGACCATCTTCCACCAGCGGTCCGGGTAGGGAAAGGTCGCCGCGCCCTCGTACATGAAGCTGGTGGTGCCGAGGATGAGCGGCGCGTACACCACGTAGGAGTGGCCGGTGATCCACCCCGGGTCGGCGGTGCACCACCAGCGGTCCTCTTCCTTGATGTCGAACACGTACTTCATCGTCGTGGCCACCCCGACCTGGTAGCCGCCGTGGGTGTGCACGATCGCCTTCGGCTTGCCGGTGGTGCCGGACGTGTAGAGGATGAAGAGCGGATCCTCCGCGTCCATGACCTCCGTCTCGCAGCGGTCGCCGTCGGTTCGCGCGATCGGAAGACCGAGCAGGTCGTGGTACCAGTAGTCGCGCCCCTGCTCCATGACGACCTCGTGGCCGGTGCGCTTCACGACCACGACGTGCTCGACGCAGCCGCACCGCTGGAGCGCCTCGTCCACGATGCTCTTGAGCCGGACGATCTTCCCGTTGAGCCAGCCGCCGTCGGCGGTCAGCAGCAGTTTGCTCTGGGAATCCTCGATGCGGCCATGGAGCGCCTCGACCGAGAAGCCGCCGTAGATCACCGAGTGGATCGCTCCGATCTTCGCGCATGCCAGCATGGCGATGACGATCTCGGGGATGCGGCCCATGTAGATGGTGATCCGGTCGCCCTTCCGCGCACCCATGCTCTTGAGCACGTTGGCGAACTGGCACACCTCGCGGTGCAGCGCGTGATACGAGAAGGTGCGCAGGTCGCCCGGCTCGCCTTCCCAGATGAGGGCGAGCTTGTTGCGGCGCCACGTCTTCTGGTGACGATCGAGGGCGTTGTGGACGATGTTGGTCCGGGCGCCGACGAACCATTTGTAGAACGGCTTATTGGACTGGTCGAGCACCTGTTGCCACGGGGCGTGCCAGGCCAGCTCGCGGGCGCGGTCCTCCCAGAACTTCACGTAGTTGGCGTCGGCCTCGGCGCTGAGCGCCTCCCAGTCGGGCACGTGGGCCGAGGAAACGATCTCGGGCGTGGGCAGATAGACTTCCCCGTCGGCGGTGGACCGATCGTCGGCCATGGCAGCTCCTGGAATTGGGGTGAAGCGGTCAGTGTACCACAGGGATCCGTATCGGAACGGATAGGACGGTATCGGTCCATGGGCTCGGCCAACACCCCGCTCATTCTGACTATCCCCCCGGCTACTCGTCGGCTTCGGCCAGTCGGGTGGCGGTGCTCCAGTCGTTACCGAGGAACCTCCACATGACCTCGTGGGCGAGTTCGCGATCGGAGTAGTCCGGGTACTCCCGGCGCAGGGCCGCCTCGAGCCGCTTCCGGGCGAATGTGTGGAGCCCGAACGCGACCCGCAGCCGTTCGGTGGCACTCATGCGGCGATAGGACTTAGGACGGGTCACGGAAGAGGGGCACGGCGCGGGCCCCGTGCCCCTCTTCTTTTTCCTGCGAACGGACGCGGTCGTGGACCTACTTGACGGGCTTGGCGGGCGCGAATGAAATCGCCGTGTCGACGGTGAACTTCCGGTAGTCACTGTAGTCGCTGATGATTTCCGCGTCGAATCTCTTGACGAGCGCGATCCGCGCTTTCGGGTGCGCCGTCACACGAGCCGGCAGCCACACCTCGTCGTTCACCTTCTGACGCTCGAACAACAGCGTCGTCCCCGATCCGATGCGGGCCAGGAGTCCCCATCCCAGGTTGATCGTATCGGTCGATTCCAGCCCCACCCGAACCACCTCGAAGTCGCGTTCGTCAACCCAGGCGCGCCCGCGCAGCTTCGTCATCGGCGCGGCGTCCTCGACCGACGGCTTCACCCCGGGGCGCGGCGTCAACGTCAGCACAATCGCCGGGCGGCCGCGGACCTCCTCGCGTCCCACGAGGCGGATGTCGTAGACGCGCAGAATGTCGTCCATGATGCGCTCTTCCTGCTCGCGCCCGCGCCGCTCTTTCAGCTCGCGCCTGCCGCGCACGCTCGGACTCTCGGCCTGGCGATCGTGGATCCACTCGAGCAGTTTCTCGCGGTGCTTGCGGTCCGCTTCCTCCAGCTTGCGTGGCGCCTCCGGCACCCCGTTGGTCGCGATCAGCCTGCGGTAGGCAGGGCTGCCCTCCACGGAGGGATACACCTCGAACTCCTTGGTGGTCTTCTTCTCGGCGCGTCCATCGCCGGCGAAGTCAGTCCGAACCTGTCGCTCACGAAACGTATACTGGCTCAGCAGCCGTTCGTCGCTCGTGATCCGCTTCCGGGCCTCGGCCAGGAACGCGTCCTTCTCGGGCAGTGGTTTGTCCTGAGCGCGCGCCACGCCTGCGCGACCCAGCATCGCGACGCAGAGCACGCAGACAGCAACGCGACCGGCAGCTCGTCCAGACCATCCTCGTCCGCACACCAGCAGCACCTCCGTGACGCCCACCTCCATTCTGGCGCCGGAAGGACGCGTGCTTCAAGCCTCTCTCACCTTGTGAACACCAGCCCAACGGAAGTGACTCCGTCCGCAGTCCCGGGGGAACCGCCGTCGCGTCCGGTGGCCGGCGCGCCACGCAGCACGCGTGCGGTTCGCGGCGCTGTCCGGATTCTCAGGGGATCTTCTCCGAGAATCCAGAGAACCCGGTTGACACCCACGAAGCCGCGGCGATAGTGTGGGTCGGAGTCGGGAATCCACGATATGGCGGGCTTCAGCTTTTGTCCCATGTGCGGCGGGGCGTTTCGCGCGACGATGCTCAGGGCGGATGAGCCGGAGCGACTGGTCTGCCAGGCGTGCGGGTTCGTCTACTACGTGGACCCCAAGGTGGCCGTGGCCACGATCATCCGCCTTGGCGACGACCAGGCGGTGGTGCTCGTCAGGCGGGCCATCCAGCCGGGATACGGAAAGTGGGTGTTCCCTGGCGGCTACCTGGACCGCGGTGAAGTGGTCGAGCAGGCGGCGATTCGCGAAGCCCGCGAAGAGGTCGGCCTCGACGTGCAACTCGACGGCCTGGTCGGCATCTACTCGTACCCGGGCCGCACGCCCATCGTGATCGTCTACGCGGCGAGCGCGCCGATGGGCGAGACCGTGACCGACGAGGAATCGCTCGAAGCGCGCGCCTTCGCCCCGGCCGAGATCCCCTGGGCCGACCTGGCGTTCAGGAGCACCGAGGAAGCGCTGAGGGACTACCTGGCCGGGAGGGTCTGGCCGGCCGCGACCGTCGGAAAGTAGAACTGCTCCTGCTCGGCGTCCGCCACGGCCTTGCTCACCAGCTCGTCGATCGGCAGGTGACTCTCCGCCTCTTCAACCGCCCAGCGAGTCGCCCGGGTGGCCGGGTGCTTCGGCGTGAACAGCTGGCAGCAATCCTGGTCGGGCACCACCGAGATCTCGAACGAGCCAAGGCGCTCGGCCTGGGCCACGATCTCCTCCTTGTCCATTCCGACGAGCGGCCGCAGGATCGGCAGGCTGGTGGCTGCCGCGATGACCGACATGTTCTCGAGGGTCTGGGACGCCACCTGTCCAATGACTTCCCCCGTCACCAGGGCGCGGGCGCCGTTGGCCCTGGCAATCCTGTCCGCGATCCTCATCATGAAGCGCCGGTACACGACCACGCGGAGCGGCGCGGGAACCTCCAGCACCACCTGACGCTGGATCTCGCCAAACGCCACGAGAAACAGCCGGCTGCGATGCTGGTAGGTGGTCAAGAGCTGCGCGAGTTCTCGCACCTTCTCCTGGGAGGCACGCGACAGGAACGGGTAGCTGTGGAAGTGCACGAGCAACGCCAAGCAGCCGCGCTTCATCATCCGCCACGCGGCAACCGGCGAGTCGATTCCGCCCGACAGCAGGCAGGCGACCTTCCCGCTGACGCCCGTCGGCAGCCCGCCCGGGCCGCGGTCCTTGCCGAAGGCGTAGAACGCCTCGGTGGTGAGCATCTCCACCGAAATGGTCAGCTGCGGGTTGTCGAGATCGACGTGCCATCCCCTGGCCAGCTTGATCCGTCCGCCAACCTCGCGCTCGATCTCCATCGAGTTCATCGGGAATCGCTTGTCGGCGCGCTTGACTGACACCCGGAAGGACGGCGTGTCGATGTCGCCGAGGTCGCGCAGGATGGCGGCGGCGATCGCCTCGATGTCGAGCGGCGCGCGTGCCGCTTTCAGGAAGTTCGCGACACCGAACACGCGCGAAAGCCGGTCGCGCACCTGCTCGTAGGTTGCCGTGGGACCGAGCACGATCTCGAGCCGGCCCATGAGCGAACGGACCGACTTGATATCGAGGTCGGAGGTCGCGTGGCGGACGTTGTTGACGAGCCGCGCGATGAACCACGGGCGGTTCTTTCCCTTGAGCGCGATCTCGCTGTAGTGGACGACGATGGAAGTCATAAGAGGCTCAGGGCCCGAGGCCCAGACTGAATGCACTGGGCGGCGCGGTGTCCGCTGACGACGGCGCCTTCGATGGTGGCGGGCAGGCCGGTGTCGACCCAGTCGCCTGCCAGCAGCAATCCTCTCACGGGCGTGCGGGTGCCGGGGCGTGGCGGCTGCCCGGGCGCGAGCGAGAACGTGGCTCGCCGCTCGCGGACAACCAGGCTTCGAAGCAGCCGGGCCGCGCGCGCGGCCGGCAGCGCGGTCACTAGCTCGTCGTAGGCTCTTGCCGCCAGCGCCTCGTTCGACCGTGCAACGACCGCAGCGGCGCCGCTCGAGACACATGACAAGTGGGAGGCGGAATCGCCGAACACCTGCCGCTTGTCGAATACCCACTGGAACGTCCTGCCGGGCAAGCCGATGAACGGCGCCGGCAGCACACCGCGGTCGAACCAGAGGTTGACCGTCACGATGGGCGAAGCCGCAACCGCTCCAGCGGCCGAGAGCAGGTCGGCGAGGGCGCCCACCTGGCCGACGAACGTCTCGGCGAGGGCGAACCACGGGACCGCCACGATGACGTACGGCGCATCGATGCGTTCGCTTCGGACCTCGATGCCCGTCACGCGGTCACCGTCCACGCGAACGCGCGCGGGGCTCGACACCCGAACCTCGCCGCCGCCGGCCCGGATGAACTCGCAGGCCGGGTCCGCGTAGACCTCCGTCAGCGGCCGCAGCGGAACGGCCAAGGCCGAGTTGGTCGGGCCGGGTCCAAGCATGCGCGCGAGCACCCCCAGGAAGGCCGGGGCGGCGGCCTCCTGCGCCGGCTGGTTCAGCGCGGCCAGCGCCAGCGGCTCCCACAGCATGTCGCGCAGGCGCCGGGTCTGCCCGTTCCGAATCAGCCAGTTCTCCACCGTTTCCCCGGGCGACGCCGGCAGCCAGCCCTTGCCCGTGCGGAGAAAACGCTGAGCACGCCGGATGGGCGCGGCAAGGCTGAACGCCGACATCCGGTCCCTGAAGCCGAGGGCGTCCCACTCGACAAGTCCCGCGAGCAGGTGCAGCGGCGACGGCAGCGGCGGGCACCACAGCGTGGTCTGGCAGCCCGCCGGGTCCACGAACGGCACTTCGAGGCTGGGCTGGACGCGCACCAGGTCGCTTGCACCGATGCGGGCGAGGAACTCGAATGTCTCGTGGTAACAGCCGAGCATCAGGTGCTGGCCGTTGTCCACCTGCTCGCCGGTGGCCGGATCGACAAACGCAGAAGCGCGCCCGCCGAGTGCCGGCCGCGCCTCGAGCAGGAGAACGCACGCGCCCGACGAGGTCAGCGCCGCGGCGGCGCTCAGCCCCGCGAACCCTCCGCCGATCACCACGACATCGAAGGGTCGCATCAGCGCCCGCTCATCACTCGTGCCCACACCAAGGCCGCAATGACCGCGCGACGCGGGCGCGGCACCCGGATTTTCTGCGAGAACACGTCGTAACCCGAGGCCTCGACCCGGTCCAGGATTGCGTGGTAGATCCCGGCCATGATCCGGGCCGCCACCATCGTCCGACGGTCGGCGTGCGGCAACTCCCGCTCTGCCCGTTCGTAGTAGTCCCCGGCCCGGCGGCACTCTTCTGCGAGAAGGCCCCGCACGCGCTCGGAGACGATCCCGGCACGCAGGTCGTCTTCGCCGCAGCGATGTCGGGCAAGGTCCTCGAGCGGGAGGTAGATTCGCCCGCGCTCCAGGTCTGTTGCCACGTCGCGGATGATGTTGGTCAACTGGAGCGCGATGCCGAGGTCCACGGCGTACTGGCGTGTTCGCGGGTCGCTGTAGCCGAAGATCTCGATGCAGAGGAGGCCGACCGCAGACGCGACGCGAAGGCAGTACTCCCGCAGGTCGTCGAACGTCTCGTACCGCGAGCGGTCGAGGTCCATGGCCACGCCGTCGATCACGGCCTCGAAGCTGCCTTGTGGAAGCGAGAACCGACGGATGAACGGGACCAGGTTCGCGCCCTGCGGGGTTTGAGGCTGGCCCATGTAGCACGCGCCCAACTCGTCGCGCCATCGCGCGAGCCGCGCCCTCGCGCCGTCTGGGTCGTCCGGCCCGGCCGACGAAGGAGCCTCGTCCACCGCATCGTCCACGGCGTGACAGAAGTCCCAGACGGCCACGATCGCGCGCCGCTTCTCGGAGGGAAGCACCAGGAACGAATAGTAAAAGTTCGTGTCTCGCCCGCTCATCGCGTCCGCCAGACCATCGCCTGCCAGAGAAGCGCCGGGAGATCGGCTCCACGCAGAGCAGGTCGCCGCAGGAACACGTCGAAATCGTCCCGCTCCAACCGCGAGAGAATGCGCCGCCCGCCAAGCCAGGTGAACCGCAATTCGAATCGCAACCGGCCGCTCACGCGGTCGCACACCATGCGGCCCTCGTCGAAGAGCGCCGCTGTCCTCGCGCCCGCGCCGCGCAGGACCTTGCGCCACGCCGATGTCAACAAACGCGCGTCAAGGTCCGCGAGGCGCGCTCCCTCCAGGCGGCACTCGTCGAGGGGGAGGTAGAGCCTTCCCTTGAGCCAGTCGCGCTCCAGGTCCTGGCAGAAGTTCGTCAACTGCAGGGCCGTGCAGACAGCGTCGGAGCTGCGGTCGAGCCGGTCGTCGCGATAGCCGGCGATCGCCAGCACGAGCCGGCCCACGGGGTTTGCCGAACGCCGGCAGTAGTCGAGAACCGCTTCCCACGTGTCGTATCGCACCGTCGTCACATCCTGGCGAAACGCGCTGAGAAGGTCGTCGCACAGCGACACGGGGAGCCCGCAGGTGCGGATTGTACTGCCGAGGGCGGCGAAGATGTGCGAGGTCTCTGAGGGGAGGGCGACGATCGCACGACCCGTCGCGGTCGCACGTGGTGCCGGGCCGAGGCTGGGGTCCGCCGGGGCCGTGCACGCGTGGAGCTGCTCGCTCCAGGCGTCGAGCAGATCGAGCCGCCCCGCGGCGGGACGGTCGCCTTCGTCCGCGAAATCGTCGGCCACGCGGGCGAACGCATACACTGCCGCAACGTGTGGCCGCATCCCGCGCGGCAGCAGGCGCGAGGCGACCGGGAAGTTCTCGTAGTGATCGCGCGCGAACCGGGCGCAGGTCGCGTACGCCTCGGCCAGGTTCGTCACCATTCGAGTTCCGGGATGCCGGCGCGCCGATTCACCGCCCGGGCGGCGACGAAGAGGAAATCCGAGAGCCGGTTCACGTAGGCTAGCAACTCGGCGTCCACCTCGTCCGGGCCCAGGCCGACGACCCGACGTTCAGCCCGCCGGCAGATCGTGCGGGCCAGGTGGAGCGCTGCGCCGGGCGGCGAGCCGCCGGGCAGGATGAACCGGCGAAGCGGCGGCAGCTCGACTTCCAGCTGGTCAATCCACTGCTCGAGGCGTTCAACCTCGGTGCCGCCTACCACCATCTTCTGCACGCGATCCGCCACGCGGCGTCCCGGGTCGGCGAGACGTCCGCCCACCGCGAAGAGGTCGCGCTGAATGGCCTGGAGCATCGCGGACATCTCCGCGTCCACCCCGCTGGCGAGGACGACGCCGATCGCCGCGTTCAGTTCGTCGATTTCGCCGTACGCGTCAACGCGCAGGTCGGATTTCGAGACCCGTCGGCCGTCGAACAGGCCGGTTTCACCGTTGTCGCCGGTCCGAGTGTAGATCTTCACCGGGGAGAATTATGTCACGGCACGTGAGACGGGGTGAAACGGGGGGCGGGGGGGCAGACCCATTTTCAGTTCTTGCCATCCGCTCACTGATCATGGCACGGTCTGAAACATGGGTCCGCCTCCTTTTCGTCCCCCGCGGATGAAGTCCTCGACGTCGAGGAAAAGAAATCTGAAGACAGCGGCGATGTCCGGAGCGGGCGCGCGGCAGGCGTTTCGCCGCCGGCTGCTCGATTGGTACGACCGGAACGGCCGCGACCTGCCGTGGCGCCGCGCGACAGATCCTTACCAGGTCCTCGTCTCGGAGATCATGCTCCAGCAGACGCAGGTGGACCGCGTCCTGCCGAAGTACCACGAGTGGCTGGATCGTTTCCCGTCGCTCGAAGCGCTGGCGGCCAGGCCCGTCGAGGAAGCGGTGCAAGCCTGGTATCCGCTGGGATACAACATCCGTCCGCGGCGTCTGCACTCGATCGCTCGGGAGGCGGTCGCGCGCTACAACGGCGCGCTCCCGGCCGACGAGGAGACCCTGCTCTCCTTCAAGGGGATCGGGCAGTACACGGCTGGCGCGATCCGAAGCTTCGCGTTCGGCCAGCGGGCGGCAATCCTCGACACCAACGTCGCCCGCGTGCTGTTCCGCGTGTTCGTGGGCAAGGGGGACCCCAAAGCCCACGCCGCGCGAAAACACCTGTGGGACGTGTCGCGCGCGCTGCTGCCCCGCAAGCGCGTGTTCGATTTCAACCAGGCGCTCATGGATTTCGGCGCCATCGTCTGCCCGGCACGCAAGCCGCAGTGCGCATCGTGCCCGATGGCGCGGTCGTGCGTCTCGTATCCGCTCGACGGCAGCATCGCGAAGCTCGCCAGCGCTGCGAAGAAGCGGCGCCACGCCAGAGCGACATAGCGCCCCCGGTTCTTACCCGATGGACAAGACCAAGACACCGACCGTCGTGACCGCCGCCGTCATCGAGCGCGACGGCTTTCTTCTCGTGGCCCGCCGCCTCGAAGGCTCGCACATGGGCGGCTTCTGGGAGTTCCCCGGCGGAAAGTGCGAGCCGGGCGAATCGGCCGAAGCGTGCCTGGCGCGGGAGATTGTCGAGGAACTCGGCGCGAGCGCCACGGTACACGAGGAGATCTTCCGCACGACCTACGCCTACGCCGATCGGGTGCTCGACCTCAGGTTCTTCCGGTGCGATCTCACCACCGAGCCGCGACCGCTGCTGGGACAGGAGATCCGCTGGGTCGCCCGCCACGAACTCCACACGCTCTCGTTTCCGCCCGCCGACAGCGAACTAGTGGCGCGCCTGGCTGCATCACGCTATTAGCTAAGATCCGCCGGATGCCGTTGGGAAACGCTCGGCGGCTCGAGGCGGAGCTTCGCTAACGGGGCTCGAATGGAAGCGTGACGACCGTCGAGGAGAGCGCATGGTCGCCGTGGAGGATCGTCAGTTCGGTGCCGGGCGCGAGGAAATCGCGGTGGACGAGCGCCAGGGCGATTGGGCCACCTGTCATCGGCGACCACACCGCGCTGGTGATTCGACCGGCCTCGCGTTCGCCCGCCCGCAGCAGGTCGCCCGTCGCAGGCACGGTGTCGCCAGGCACCATCACTCCCGCGATCTTGCGCGCCACGCGGCCGTGGCCCCGATGCAGCACGCGGATCACCACTTCCTGCCCTGGATAGCACCCCTTGGTGAAACTGATGGCACGCCCTTCAATCCCGGCCTCGAGCGGAAGCGTCTCGGCATCCATGTCGATGCCGAAGGCCGGCCGACCCGACTCGACCCGCAGCACCTCCGCGGTCGCCCCGCCCGCGAGCGTCGCGCCCGCCGCAACCAGCGCGCCCGCCAGCGCCTCGCGGTGCGGCCGCTCGACGTACAGGTCGAAGCCAGCCGCGCCCGTCTCATGCGACGCCGCCACCAGGACCATCTGGCCGCGGAAGGTCGTGCGGACGTTGTGGAACTCCTCCCAGCCCTGCAGGTCGCTCTCGGTCACGCCAGGCTGACTGTCCGCTCCGATGGCTTCCGCCACCACGCGCGCCGCGGCCGGGCCAACAACCGACAGTTCGCCGAACGCCTCGGTCAGGTCGCCGAGCTTCACGTCCTCGCTGAAGACAAACTGGTCGAGTTTCTGCAGAACCGTGGCCGTCATCGATGGATCGAGATCGAGGAGCACGAGGTCGCCCAGCTCGAGCAGCCGCATGTCGGTGATCATCCGACCCTGCGGCGTCAGGTAGGCCGCGTAGCACCCGCCTCCCGCCTGCAGCGACGCGACGTCGTTTGTCAGCATGGCGTGCAGGTACGTGCGGCGGTCGTTCCCCGCCACCGCGATTTTCCCGCGGCCCGACCGGTCGAACACCGCCGACGACTCCCTCGCCGCCCGATACTCCGCGCCTAACTCCATCGTCGCCTCCGGGACTCTCGTTATCATCCGTTCACCGCCCGATGCTATTCTTTTAGGGCCATGCGTATTGCTCATTGTACTGTCGCTCTGGTCGTCTTCGCACTGCTGACAGGCGTCGGCCACGCGCAGCCCCCTGCCCCGGCTCAGCCCGTCGATTTCACCGTGTTCTTCAAGGGCGTGGCGATCGGCGTCGAGCAGGTGACGGTTGCACGGACGCCGCTGGGCTTCACGATTAGGGGAACCGAGCGAATCGGTCCGCCGCTCAGCATGACCGTGCGCAAGGCGGAGATCACGTACTCGCCCGAGTGGTATCCGCTCGAGTGCGTCATCGAGGGAAGCCTGCGCGACCAGCAAATCATGCTGCATACGACGGTCACCGGCACGACCGCGACCAGCGGTATCACGCAGGGCACGGCTGTCAGGCACAAGGCCGATGAGATTGCCCCCGACGCGGTCCTCCTCCCGAACCTCTTCTTCGGCGCCTACGAGGCGCTGGCCGCCCGACTCGCGACCGCCAAGCCGGGGAATGAACTGAAGGCGTACGTTCCCCCGCAGGCTCAGGTCGCCATCCGCGTCAAGAGCATCGCCGACGACCGCGTGCGAACGCAGGCGGCCCTGCTGCAGATCCGCCGCTTCACCCTGGAGTTCGCGAACCCCAATCGGCCCGCGGACTTCGAGCTGTGGGCGGACTCGGGGGGGCGCTTGCTGCGCTTGTCGGTTCCGGCCCAGGCACTTGACGTCGTGCGGTCCGACATCGCGTCGGTCTCGTCGCGCCGGGAGCCGGTCTCGCGCCCGAACGACGAGCAGGTGCAGATTCCCGCGAACGGGTTCAGTCTCGCGGGCACGCTGTCGCAGCCGACCACCAGGCCCAGCCCGTCCTTCCGCTTCCCCGCTCTCGTCCTGGTCGGCGGGTCGGATCCGACCGACCGCGACGAGTCGGTCGCCGGCATCCCGATCTTCGGCCAGGTTGCCTCCGCCCTCGCCGACTCGGGGTACGTCGTCGTGCGCTACGACAAGCGCGGGGTTGGCCAGAGCGGCGGCCGATCGGAGGCGACGACGCTGGCCGACTACGCGGAGGACGCGGTTGCCGCGGTGAAGTTCCTGAATCGAAGGAAGGACGTCGATCCGCGTCGGATTGCGCTGCTCGGTTACGGAGATGGCGGCGCCGTCGCGGCCCTGGCGGCATCTCGAGAGGGCGATATCTCCGCCCTCGTGCTCGTCGCGGCGCCAGGCGTCAGCGGCGCGGCCCTCGCGCTCGAGCAGCAGCGGCACCTGCTCGCGCTGATGAATATCCCGGACGCGGAGAAGCAGGCCAAGATCGAGCTGCAGGAGAAGATCCAGCAGGCGGTCATCAGCGGGAACGGCCTCGACGCGATTCCCGCTGACGTGCGGCGCCAGACGGATACGCCGTGGTTCAGAAGCTATCTCACCTTCGATCCCGCGAAAGTGATGAAGAAGATCGATCAGCCCGTCCTCATCGTCCAGGGCGAACTGGACGCCCGGGTCGCGCCCACTAACGCGGACAAGCTGGAGACGATGGCCAAGGCCAGGAAGGGTCGCGCCGGCCAGGCAGTGAAGCTGGTGAAACTAGCCGGAATCAACCACCTGCTGGTGCCGGCGAAGACAGGCGACGTTGACGAGTACGACGGGTTGCCGGACAAGACCGTCAGCCGCACTGTGCTCTCGGCGATCGAAACCTGGCTGAAAGACACGATGAGGGCTCGCTAGAATGTGGATCCTGCAGACGAAGTCCGTGGGCGGCGACGAGGGGTTGACGTTCCGGGTGATGCCGGAAGGGATCAAGACGCTCGGGCGCGCGGTCAGGGCCGACTTCATCGTCGAGGCCCCCCTCGTGTCGCGACTGCACTGCCGCTTCACGGCCCATGCTTCCGGGGAGCTGGAGATCGAGGACCTCCGCAGCACGAACGGCACGTTCGTGAACGATCGCCGCATCAAGCGCGCTTCGCTGACAGCGAGAGATCGCGTGCGCGTGGGGCGGGTGGAACTGACGGTGGACAGGAGTTCCAGCTGACAGCCGAAATCCCGTCTTACCGTCCGCGGCCGACAAGGAAGGGGTTCGTCCGCCGCTCCTGCCCGATCATCGTCTTCGGCCCGTGCCCCGAGTACACCTCGACATCGTCCTGCAGCGTGAAGAGCACGCCGCGGATCGAGCCAATCAGTGTGTCGTGGTCGCCGCCCGGCAGATCGGTGCGCCCAATCGAGCCGGCAAAGAGCGTGTCGCCCACGAACACCTTCTTGCCCGGATGGCCTGCGGGGCCGACCAGCAGGCAGACCCCGCCCGGCGTGTGACCGGGCGTGTGGAGCACGCGCACCTCGTAGTTCCCGAATGCGAGGGACGCTGACGGATCGAAGAAGTGATCGACGGGCGGAGGCGCCTCGATATCGAGCCCGAAGAACGCCGCCTGCTGCAGCGTCGCCTCGTAGAGCGGAAGGTCGTCGCGGTGCAGGTAGATGGGTGCGCCGCATGCGGCCCTGGCTTTCGCGGTGCCCGCCACGTGATCGACATGAGCGTGCGTGAGCAGGATCATCCGGACCTGCAGCTTCTGCTCCGCGACTACATTCAGCAACTGATCGACCTCGTCACCCGGGTCGATGATGACCCCTTCCCGGGTCTGCTCGCAGGCCAGGACGTAGCCGTTCTTGTAAAACGGGGGAGCATCGCGGGTCTCGAGGAGCATGGCGTTATGATACCTGCAAATGATCCTCGCAGCCCTTGACGACACCAGACCTTCGAGCCGGAGCCGAAGAGGCGAGGCCGGCTCGTGATTCCCTCGCTCACCGACATCCAGCGTGCGCGTGAGCGCATCGCGCCCTCCGTGCGACGGACACCGCTGGTGCGCTCCGACTGGCTGAGCGATGCAGCCGGCGGCGAGGTCTACCTCAAGCTCGAGTCGCTCCAGGTGACGCATTCGTTCAAGGCGCGAGGCGCGCTGAACGCGATCCTGGCGATCCAGGAACGGCTCGAGCCGGGCGAGCCGTCCCCATGCCTCGTCACGGCATCGGCCGGCAATCACGGGTGCGCGATGGCGTGGGCCGCCTTGCAGGCCGGCCTTCGCACCGTCATCTTCACGCCACGACGGGCGCCTGCCACCAAGCTCGACGCCATCCGGCGTCACGGGGCCGAACTCCGCGCGGAGGCGGAGACGTACGAAGACTCCGAACGGATGGCGAAGCAATTTGCGCGTGAGGCGGGCCACCCGTTCATCTCGGCCTACAGCCACCCGGATCTGCTCGCCGCGACCGGCACGATCGCGCTGGAAGTGGTCGAGGACCTGCCGAGTGTTGACCTGCTGGTGGTCCCGGTTGGCGGCGGAGGCCTGCTGGCCGGGATCGCCGCGGCCATCAACGCCGTCCGGCCCGATGTCGAGGTTGTCGGCGTCGAGGCCGAAGCCTCACATCCCTTTGCCGCCTCGCTGGCGGCAGGGCGAATTGTCGAGGTCGAGGTGGGACCGACGATCGCGGACGGACTGGCGGGCAACATGGATCCCGACAACCTCGCGTTTCAGGTGGTGCAGGCGCTTGTTCGGCGGCTGGCGATGGTCAGCGAACAGGAGCTTCAGGACGGGATTCGCCATCTCGTTCGTCACGATCACCTGATCGCGGAAGGCGCTGGTATTGCGGGCGTGGCTGCGCTGGCGGCCGGTCGCGTGCCCGCGAGGGATCGCCGGACCGCGGTGATCGTGTCGGGCGCGAATATCGACGCGGAGTTGCTGGCGCGGGTGCTGGCGGGTTGATGTCCCAGCCGATCACTGGCCGCCGCGCGAGGCCTGTTGCGGGGGCGCGGGGAGTCGTCGCACCGTTTCATCGCGAAGCCGGGCGAGGCTTTGCGCCAACAAATCGCTCGCCTGCCTGACCGGGCCGGATGACTCGATCTTGTTCCAGGGATACAGGTGGCGGCGGAACGCGAACGCCAGGCTGAAGACCGACTGGCGCATCCACACGCGGAGCGCGCGGTCGTCGGAAGAGAGTTTCGAGATGTACCCTGCGGCATCGGGGCCGTCACCGATCGCCGCCGATGCCGTGGCCGCGCACTGCAGCATCTGCACCGGCGCGCCCGGCGCCGCGGCGCGGGCGAAGATCGAGTCAACGAGGGTCCGGGCGCGCGGCTTCCCCGTGGTATCCCACTCGAGCGCCGCCATGACGGCCTGGCCTTCGCAGAACCAGGGATAGCGTTCGGTCAGCCTGGTGGCTTCTCTCCGCGCCTCCTCCACTCGGGAGCCCATCTTCAAGGGGATCACCCTGCCGACCAGCCACACCAAGGGGATGGACTCGGTGGCCGGCTCGCGGGCCAGCGTCTCGACGGCCATGTCGTAGTTCTGGCGCGCGATCTCGATCCTGGCCAGCAACTGCGCCCACCACGGCCGGTCTGGCCGGGCCGACTGGCCGTCGCGCAGGGCCGTCTCGGCATCGGACAACCTGTCGAGCATCTCGTATGCGCTCGCGATGTCGCGATGGCTCGCGTCGATGTCAGGGTCGAGCCGCATCGAGTGTTGGTAGAACACAATCGCGCGGGCGGGATCCAGCTCGATGACCAGGTCGCCGGCGTGGTGCCATGCCTCGCCGTAGGACGGGTCGAGCGACAGCGCCCGTGCCAGCGACGAAGCCGCCGCCGTCGTCGTTGACGCCGAGAGCGCAGCGACGACGTGCGCGCGCGGCATCTCGGGATCGACGGCCAGCGCCGCTTCCGCTTCCTCCCTCGCGTGGTCGATCGCACTCGTGTCGCCGTTGCTCCCCGCGTAGAAGTCCTCGAGGTAGAGCGCCTCGGATAGGCCGACGCGCGCCTCGACCAGGTTCGGGTCGGCTTCGATGGCCTGGCGATAGAGCGCGATCGCGCGCGCGCGGTCGCGGTGCGCCGCGGCATCACGACCTTGCAGGTACATGTCGTAGGCCCGTGGATCGACCTGCCGGATCTGCGCGCGAGCCCAGCGGTTGCCGGTCGGCATCTGCAGCCCGAGCGTGTCCGCGACCTGCCGCGAAATCTCTGCCTCGGCAGCCGACGCCTGGCGCGGCTCGCGGGCATAGCGCTCTGTCCAGATCACACGGCCCGACGCCACTTCCACCAACTCGACGTTCACGTGCAGCGAGTACGGCCCTGGCTGGGTGGTGCCCCTCAACGCCACGGCGGCACCAAGGCGCGAGGCGCGTTCGGGCAGGGACGGGACCGGGGTCTCCGCGATCGACGACCGGCCGACGACCGTGAGGCCAGGGACTTCTCCCAGTCGCGCGGCAAGGTCTTCGGCGAAGCCAACTCCAAAGTAGGCACGCGCCGCCTCGCTCCCCTCCATCTGGAACGGCATGACGACGAGCACCGGGCGGGGACCGGGCGCCCCGCGCGTGAACAGCGCGCGAATCCTGTCTCGCCAATGCCACGCGCCGGCCGCAAGCGCCCCGAACAAGGCCAGCGCGAGCACCGCCAGGACGAGGCGCTTGATGATCGGACCCCGAGGCCTGTGCGGGCTTTCGGGCTTCCGGTCCGCGGTCTCGCACGTCACGCGAACGTGGAGCGTGCCCGCCAGGACGCGAAGGTCGGCGGCCACCGCCGACGCGGTCGGGTAGCGGGCCTCGAGGCTCTTGGCCAACGCCCGCGCGAGGATTGGGTCGAAGCCGGGGGGCAGGGCAGGGTTCCACCGCCTCGCGGGCGGCGGAGTGCTCTGGAGGACCTTGACAGCGGTCGCGCCCGGCGTGCTCGACGCGAAGGGCGCACGCCCCGTCAGCATCTCGTAGAGCACGACACCGAGCGAGAACACGTCCGTGCGGGCATCGACGCGGTCGCCCAGCACCTGCTCGGGCGACATGTAGGGGACGGTCTCGATCGCCGCGTCTCCGGACGGTTCGTGGCCTAACGCCAGTTGCTCGGCGACCGCCTTTCGGGCGAGGCCGCCCGACGTCCACGCGCCGAGACCGAATCCGACGATCTTCGTCTGGTCGGTCGGCGTGATGAAGATGGTCGAGGGGCAGAGGTTGCCGTGAATGACGCCCTGCCGATGGCCCTCGGCAACGGCATCAGCCAACTGGACCGCAAACTCGAGCGCCAGGGTCGCGTCGAACGGCTTCCCGGTCAGCAGCGCCCTGACCGACTGCCCGGGAACGTACTCGTGCGCCAGGAACACCTGGCCGTTTTCTTCTCCGAAGTCGAACAGCGCGGCGATGTGCGGATGGGACAAGGCCATGGCAGCCGCGGCATCGGCGAGGAGCGCATCGCGGCGGGCATGGTCGGACGCGATGGCGGGCGACACGATCCGGAGCGCAACCGTGCGGCCCAACCGCGCGTCGCGGGCGCGCGACAACTCTCCCAGCGCGCCCGCGCGCAATCGCTCGAGGATCGTGTAGTGGCCGAAACTCTCCATGCAGACGCGTGCGCCCCGCGTGAAGCCGGGCAAGCCTCCCGTTTTCGCCTATCGGCCCAAATCGCGCCCGGCAACAGGGGCGACGGACCTGATCCTGTACCTCAACACGGCGGTGCCGTCTTTGGCCACGGGCACTTCGAAGCGGGCAGCCGAGGCGTCCGTCTTCGTCCACTTGTGCGACGCGGTCAGCATGTCCCAGTCGCCGCCGATCGGTTCATTTGCCTCGATCGTCACGGCCGAGTCCTTGTGGTTGCGAAGCGTAATCTCGAACTCCATCTCGTAGAGCGAGTTCGACAGCCGCTTGAAGTCCACCTGCTTCCGCTCGCACACGATGTCGAATGCGTTGCCCGTGTGCAGGTTGAGCGCCTCGTCCTTCGGCGTGTGCGCCATCCGATCCTCGCCCGCGAACTGCGCGCCGCCCTTCGAGTCGGCCTGGTAGACGCGAACGACGCCGGCGGGCATCGGGGATGCCAAGGCCGGCCCGTTCGTCGTTCTTGAATCGGTAGTAGACCTTGACGTCGCTCTTGATCGGCGAGCCCGGACTCTGCTGGTTCCGGTAGTAGAACTGCATGGCAGGCGCTTGCGCCACGATGCCTATCTTCCGCGCTATCCCCGCCTCGCGCTCGATCGTGTCGCCGCTCACGCGGTTCACCTCGCCGGCAATCAGTTGCAGCCTGGCGTTCCGGTAGCTGGTGCCGCTCTGGTTCTTGAGCGTGACCCACCCGGCCAGGTCGGCGACCTTGTCGTCACGACCGATCGTCAGGACGTAGTCGGCGTTCCACGACAACCCTCCGGACAGGTAGGAGGCCTCAACTCGGTGGCGGGCGCTGCCGCCGTTCTCGAGCATCCACACCAGGGTCGGGTGACTGAAGAGGTTCTCGGGCAACTCCGGAAAGCGATATTGATCCACTCGAAGCCCGGTCACGATCTCGTTACCGATCTTCCACACCGGGCCGTTGTTGTAGGCCAGCAGCAGCGCCTTCACCTCTTCCGCGCGCGTGGCCCCGCCTTCCTGGCGGTCGCGCACGATCGTGATCTCCCGGCCGACGTACTTGCGCAGCAGCTTCTCGGGCTCGAGCAGGTCGTACTCGTAGTTCTGCTCGAGGACGGTCAGCGCGACCGGCTCGGTCAGCGACCGGAAGCGCACCGTTGCCGGGTTGATCGCAGCGGTCACGTCGGCGAACTTCAACGTCGATCCGCCCGACGGCAGCGTCAGCTGCCGGATGTCCCGGATCAGCGCCAGGTTCGAGTTGTAGACGGTCAGCGAGAGATCGACCTGGTCGTTCAGCGTCGTCGTCGCGCTGACGCCGGTCGGGCGGGCCGCCCCCTCCTACGGCTGCGCGCCCTGGCGTGCAAGCATCGTGACCGGCAGCAGTGTGGCGCAAAGCAACGCGGCCAGAACGGTGGTCCGGGAAAGACGGAACGGCATGACGGAGCCTCCTGCGTTCGGGACCAAATAATCCTGCGGCGGCGGATCACCGCTTTCGCCAGCTCGCGCCGCCGTCGGTGGTGACGTACTCGGTATGGTCGGCCGCGGTGATCGTGGAGTTCGTGTCGTTCCATGCGTGCACGGAGACGAGGTCGGCCATCGTCGGTGAGGCGACCCGCACCCACATGCTGCCGTCCGTGGTCCTGAGCACGACGCCGCGCGCGCCGACAATCCAGCAGATGCGGTCAGTGGGCGCCGATCCGTCAGTGAGGGCCGCAGTCACGCCGCTCCGCTGGCGCTCCCACGTCTGTCCCCTGTCGGTGGAGCGCTCGATCACGCCACCCTGGCCGTAACGTCAGGTGACGCCGTTGCCCGGCGGCGCGGCCGCGGACGTGACCAGCAATGGCTCGGTGGTCTCGCGGGTCAACGCTGTCGGCCTACCGGAAGGAGCCGCGGCCGGCGGACGCGGAACTGCTGTGACAACGCTCTCAGCCGCGTTCTCGCGCCGAAGGGTTGGCCGCTCCTCGCCCGGAACCGTCGCGGAAGCCGACATCGGCCGCATGCCTTTGGCCATCTCGCTCTCCTTGCGGGGAGTGGACGCCGCTCCACCGGGAACGACCTGAACGCCGGCAGATCCGGCGGGGACGCCGGACCTGCTGAATTGTTCGAGGCCGGGCCGATCGCGCAGTTCTGACACGATGGCTGACGGCTCGGCGCTCTTCGCCTGCCGCGGCACGGCACTCAGAAGCAGGGGTGCCGGTGCCCTGAGCGTTCGCGTTCCCACCACCACCACCACCACGGCGGTCGCAAGCGGAGCCAGCCACCTCCAGTGCCAGTGCCAGGGTCTGGCGGGAACGGGAACCGGAGCGGCCCGCGTTACTTCGGGTTCCGAACGGGCCAGGTCGGCCAGAATCTGCTGGCAGGATCCGCAGGCCGCCGAGTGGGCCTCGATGCGCTCGGCTTCCAGGGGAGACAAGGACCGGTCGAACCACGCCGCCAGAAGGTCGGCGTCCGGGCAGGCGTTGCCCGACGCGTCGGTCTCCCTCTCGAGGCCGCGCGCGACGAATCGGTCGAATGCGGGGTCGCGGTCAGCGTCTATCGGCTTCACGTGGCGCTCCTTCCCTTAGAACGATCCTCCCGCCTTTTCTTGCCGTCCTCCCGCGCCTGCCCTTCGATTTCCCAGCACCTCGTCCAGGTCGAACCCCGTGTCGTCCATCGCGCAGTCGAGGCACGCCTGCACCTGGGCATCGGAGAGCTGGTGGTCCTCGCGGAGTGACCGCTCGACACCCGCCCTGAGTCCACGCCTCAGACGGTCGAGCTTCCGTGACACGGTAGCCTCGTGCTCGCCCATCAGGCGGCCTATTTGCGCGAGCGTCAGGCGCTGGAGGTAATAGGACGACAGGCGAAGCCGGTCCTCAGGCTGGAGACGACGGATGGCCTCGCTCCGCGCCGCCTGCGCGAGCGCCGCGAAGCGCGCGCGGTCGGGGTCCGACTGCACGCTCGACGCCCGAGGCTCCTCCTCGTTCTCTCCTGCTTCCTCGAGCGGACGCGTTCGCCGGGCGACCCGGGCGCGATCGACGTTGCGCTGCGCCAGGATCGATCGGAGCCACGTTGAGAGCCGGCTGCTCCCGTGAAAATAGTCGAACAACGAACGGCGGCGCCCGTCGCGCTCCTCGAGGCCGTACAACTCCGCGTACAGCGAATCGGCCAGATCCGCTCCCGCGTCGTCGCCCGCGATCGCCCGCGCCGCGGCGCGAAGGCCGGGACGATGGCATTCAATGAAGTAGGCCCAGGCCGACACCTGGCCTTCCGCGCAGGCGCAGGCAAGCGCGAGTTCTTCGAGGTTCAGTGAGTTAACGTAGTCGGAGATGACCGCCGGGGTCTTCCCCTCGGTGGCAAAGCGGCTGGCGATACTCCTCTCGAGCGCGCTGGCAAACGACCCGCGGGTGAGATTCCAGCGCGGGGCATTCGAGCGTGTGAAGGCCCGGTCGAGCAGTCGCTCGTCCGCGAGGCGGGCTCGAGGTGTCTGCGCTGACGGCATGGCGAAGGGTCACGCGAAACGTCCTCGCGTCGCGTCACCCGTCATTGTACAGCGAGTGACCGGCCGTCAGTTCTGCCACTGGAGGCTCTCCCGGTGGAGCGCAAGACCGTCGGCGAAGTCGGCCAGTTCGCCGCGCAGCATCATGCGTCCGCGGTGGAGCCGCGACTTGAGCGTCTGATCCTTGACGTTCAGCGCGGCGCTTGCCTCTTCGGTGGAGAGTCCTTGAACGTCGCGCAGGAGCACCGGAACACGGTAGATTGGCGGCAGGCCCGCCAGCGCCTTGACCAGTTTCTGACGGAGTTCGCCACGCAACACCTCGTCGTCGCCGAGCCCCGACCAGTCGGCGATGTCGGGCGCCTGCGAGCCGTCGCCGCCCGCTGGCGCGACCGGGAGCAACTCCACCTCCCTGCTGCTGGCCCTGGCCGCACGCAGTCGGGACATGGCGATGTTGAACGTGATGCGGTAGATCCAGGACGAGAGCGCCGCGTCTCCGCGGAACGCGTCGATCTTCTGGTAGACCTTGAACAGGACGTCTTGCACCACTTCGTCGGCGTCCTCCTCGTTCTTCACGCAACGAAGCGCGAGCTGGCGGATGCGGAACGAGTAGCGCGAGGCCAAATCAGAAACGGCAGAGTGGTCGCGGGCGCGGAGGCGCTCGACCAGGTGCCGGTCAGCGACTGGTGCATCAAGGAGTCTTGCCACATCTGTCAGAACACCTGGCCAGGGAGCTTTATTCCCGACCAATGAGGTCCCATATCAGGGATCAGGGATCAGGGGTCAGGGGTCGGGGCTGCTCACCCTGCCTGGACGACTTCGCGAAACGCGGTGACCACGGCCTCCTCCACGCCGGCCATCTCGACGTCCCGCCCCAGCTCGCGCGCCAGAGACGTGACGCCGTGGTCCCTGATCCCGCAGGGCACGATCAGGTTGAAGTAGTCGAGGTTGGTGGTGACGTTGTAGGCGAAGCCGTGGCTCGAGATCCAGCGCGAGATGCGGACGCCGATCGCCCCGATCTTGCTGTCGCCCACCCAGGCGCCGGTGAACCCCTCGAGGCGCCCCGCTTCGACCCCGAACGCGGCCGACACACGAATCATGACGTCTTCGAGGTGGCGGACGTAGTTGTAGACGTCGGCGCGATCGGGCTTCAGGTTGAGTATCGGGTAGGCGACGAGCTGGCCGGGGCCGTGGTAGGTGACGTCTCCGCCCCGGCCTGTCTCGCAGAGCTCGACACCGAGTTCCGCGAGATGCTCGAGCGACGCGAGCACGTGGGACCGCGCGGTGTCGCGTCGGCTGCCGAGGGTCATCACGTGCGGGTGTTCCAGCAGCAGCAGGACGTCACCCACCCGTCCCGCCCGCCGTTGCTCGACGAGCGCCCGCTGCAGCTCGAGCGCGTCGCCGTAAGGCACCCGTCCCAGCCGCCTGACTTCGAGATCTCTCACAGTGCTGCCGGGTCGAACGTCTCGATCTGCTTCTTCACCACCGACATGAACTGATCCGCGACCGCCCCGTCGATCAAGCGGTGGTCGTACCCGAGCGACAGGTACGCCATCGGCCGGATCGCGATCGCGTCGTCCACGACCACGACGCGCTTCTCGACGGCGCCGATGCCGAGGATCGCCACCTGAGGCTGGCTGATGATCGGCATGCCGAACAGCGCGCCGAACACACCGGGGTTGGTGATGGTGAACGTGCCGCCCTGCACCTCATCCGGCTTCAGCTGCTTGCTGCGCGCGCGGTTGGCGAGGTCGTGCATCGCGCGGCTCAGACCGAGGATGCTCTTCTCGTCAGCCTGTTTCACGACGGGCACGATCAGGCCCCAGTCGAGAGCGACGGCGATGCCGATGTTGATGTCCTTGTGGTAGATGACGTTGTCGCCATCGATCGACGCATTGACGACGGGGACGGCGCGAAGGCCGGCGACGACCGCCTTCACGATGAAGGGCAGGTAGGTCAGCCTGGCGCCCGCCCGCTCGTACTCGGCCTTCTTCGCGTCGCGCAACCGCGCCACGCGCGAGAAATCGATCTCGAAGACCGAGTGCACGTGCGCCGAGGTGCGGCGGCTGGCGATCATGTGCTCGGCGATGCGGCGGCGCATCAGCGTCAGCGGCACCACGTCGTCGCCGGCCGCGCGGGGAGCCGGCGCAGCCTGCTCGGGAACCGCAAAGCCCTGCGGCGCCGAAGGAGCCTGGGCGGACGCGGCCGCCTTCCCGCCTTCCGCCTTTCCGCCTTCGTCGATGAACTCCAGGATATCCTGCTTGGTCACGCGGCCGGCGATTCCCGATCCGTCGATCTGCGTGATGTCCACGCCGTGCTCGGCGGCGATCCGCCGGACGACGGGCGACGATTTCTGGCGCCGCAGGTTATCGCTCGACAGCGACTCGGGCGCGGGCGGCACCGGCCCGCTGCCTGAGGGCGGAGGAGCCGCCGCCTGCGCGACCTGGGGCGCCGGCGTCGCTGCGGGTGCGGACGCGGTGGCCGGAGCCGCGGGCGCGGGAGCCACCGCACCCGGCGACTCGTCGATGATCGCCACCACGGTGTTCACCGCCACCGTCTCGCCTTCCTTCGCGCGGATCTCGGTGAGGACTCCGGCTGCGGGGGAGGGGATCTCGGCATCCACCTTGTCGGTCGAGATCTCGAACAGCGGCTCGTCGCGATCGACGTGGTCGCCGATCTTCTTGACCCACCGGACAATCGTGCCCTCGACAATCGACTCGCCCATCTGCGGCATGAAGACGTTTGTTGGCATAATCGCAGCCTTCCAGCTCGCCTTGATGTGAGATCCGACGTGCGGCCCGCGACTTGCGGCTCGCGGCCAGGACGCTGAAAGCCCCTGGAAGTGAACGTCAATCTCACGCTACCCCGTTGGCGTGGGACCTGCCCGTGTCGCGGTGCACTTGTCAGCCAGGCCGCAAGTCGCAGGTCGCCAGCCGCAAGCCGGCTTGTCGCGTCTAGGTTAGAGGTGAATCGCCCCGCCGTGCAGCGCGTGCGCCGCCTCGCCCACGGCCTCGGCAAACGTCGGGTGCGCGTGGATCGTCCGGATCAGTTCCTCGACCGTGCACTCGAGGCGCAGGGCGACGGATGCTTCAGCGATCAGGTCGGTGGCCCGCGGCCCGATGATGTGGACGCCGAGCAGTTCGTCGTACTTCTTGTCGGCCACGATCTTCACGAACCCCTCGATCTCGCCGGCGATCTTCGCGCGACCGAGCGCCATGAACGGGAAGGTGCCAACCGCAACGTCGTAGCCGCGCTCCCTGGCCTTCTGCTCGGTCAGGCCGATGCTGCCGATCTCCGGGTCGCAGAAGGTGCACCCGGGCACCTGGTCGTAGTTGACGGTGCGCGCCTCCTGGCCGGCGATCCGCTCGGCCACCGCGATCCCCTCCGCCGTGGAGACGTGCGCCAGCTGCGGATGTCCCGGCTTTCCAAACGAGATCACGTCGCCGACGGCCGAGATGCCGGGCACGCCCGTCCGGTAGAACTCGTCCACCACGATGTAGCCGCGGTCGATCTTCAGGCCCACCTCCGCGGCGCCCAGTCCCTCGGTGACCGGTCCGCGCCCGGTGGCGACCAGCAGGTAGTCGGCGTGGAGCTTCTCCACCTTGCCGTCTGCCAGCTGCACGTCGAGGTCCACGCCGTCGGCCGTGGACGTCGCGCTCGTCACCTTCGATCCGGTGTGCGTCTTGATGCCACGTTTCTTGAACGCCTTCTGGAGTTCGGCCGATACCGCTTCGTCCTCGACCGGCACCAGGCGCGGCAGCAGCTCGATCACCGTGACGTCGCTGCCGAAGCTGCGGAAGATCGATCCGAACTCGACGCCGACGGCGCCTGCGCCGAGGACCACGATCGACTTCGGCACCTCGCCGAGCGCAATCGCCTCATCGCTCGTGATGATCCGCTTGCGGTCGATCTCGACGCCGGACACGCTGCGCGGCTGCGACCCGGTCGCCACGATGATCTCCTTCGCGGCGTGAAGCGTCTGGGCCTGCTCGCCGGTCACCTCGACGTCAAGGTTGCCGGTCAACCGCGCCGTGCCCTTGATCCAGTCGACCTTGTTCTTGCGAAAGAGGAACTCGACGCCCTTGGTGAGGGTGGTGACTACCTTGTCCTTCCGCGCCTGCACCTGCTTCATGTCGATGCGCACGGACGGGCCGTCGATCGACAGCCCCCACTCCTTCGCGCTCCGCGCGACCTTCAGGGCGTGCGCGTGCTCGAGCAACGCCTTGGTCGGGATGCAGCCCCAGATCAGGCAGGTTCCGCCGAGGGCCTTCTGCTTCTCGACCACTGCCACGCGCAGCCCGAGCTGCGCGGCACGGATGGCCGCCGGGTAGCCACCAGTGCCCGCACCGACCACCACGACGTCGTACTCATTCGCCACGGTAACTCCTACTCAACCTGGGGCCGCCAACGCCGCATCGATTCGCCCGTCTGGACCCACGTGCGTCTATCGTTATCGAACCTCCTGGCGCGCGTCAACCGGCGGCGGGGAGGACCGCGGCGGCCCCCGGGTCGAAAACGGGCCCGGCCCGGCCTCGAAGGCGGTACAATCACGCCTCGAGATGAGCACCAAGCCAAAGACCGTGCTGGTTGTGGACGATGATGGGGCGACGCGCCTCAGGACGTCCGCGCTGCTGCAGCCACACTACCGCGTGCTGTCGGCCGCGAGCGGCGAGGCGGCTGTCGCGATGCTGACGCAGGAGGAAGCGGACCTGCTGCTGGTGGACGCCACGCTGCCCGGCATCAGCGGCCTCGAACTGCTGCGCATCGTGCGGGAGAACTACGCGCTGCCCGAGATCGTCATGATGTCGGCCGACGGCCGCGTGGAGACGGCCGTGCAGGCAATCAAGCTCGGCGCCTATCACTTCGTCGCCAAGGACGGCAACGGCGAGGAACTGCTGTCGGTGCTGCGCAACGCCAGCGATCACCAGGATCTGAACCGCCAGGTCCTCGCCCTGAGCGCGCAGGTCGCCGAGTCGGACCGCGAGTTCATTGTCGGGCCGAGCCGCGCGATGCAAGACGTGGTGGACATCGTCCAGCGGATCGCGAAGCTGTCGGCCACCGTGCTGGTGCTGGGCGAGAGTGGAACGGGGAAGGAACTGGTGGCGCGCCTGATCCACCGCGAGAGCGAGCGCCCGGCCGGCCCGTTCATCCCGGTGAACCTCGCCGCGATCCCGCGCGAGCTGGTGGAGAGCACGCTGTTCGGCCACGAGAAGGGCGCGTTCACCGGGGCCGTTCGGCAGCAGTTGGGCAAGTTCGAGCTGGCGGGGGGAGGGACGCTGTTCCTCGACGAGATCGGCGACCTCCGGCTGGAATTGCAGGGCAAGCTGCTGCGCGCCGTGCAGGAGAATGAGATCGAGCGCGTGGGCGGCGCGCGGCCGATCCGCACCGACTTCCGGCTGATTGCCGCGTCGAACGTGGATCTGGAAAAGGCCGTGAAGGAAGGCCGGTTCCGCGAGGACCTCTACTACCGCCTGAACGTGATCCCCTTGCGTATGCCGCCGCTGCGCGAACGGATCGAGGACATCCCCGAGCTCGTCTCGTGCTTCGTGAGCCGCTACGCGACGCGCTTCCGTCGCAACGTGCGGGGCGTGGCGCCGCCGGCGATGCGGCTGCTGCAGTCGCAATGGTGGCCGGGCAACATCCGCGAGCTCGAGAACCTGATCGAGCGCCTCGTGGCCCTCACCGACAAGGAGTGGCTGACCGACGAGGACCTGCCGTTCGAGTACCAGGTGCCGGTGCCCGCGCCCAAGCGCGCGGAGAGTGAGGGCGACGGGAAACTGCTGGCGCGCGCCTGCGAGACGTTCGAGCGCAATTTCATCCTCAAGGCGCTCGAGCGATCGGGATGGAACGTCACCGGGACGGCCCGCTACCTGGGAATCCCTCTCAGCACGATGAAGCACAAGATGGACCGGCTGGCGATCCGGCCGCTGGCGAAGAGACTGCGGGGATATTGAGGAAGGAAAGCCACCGGCGGGCCGGGACGCAGGATGCGTTGCCGGGCATCCTGCGCCGACCCGCCAGCTCGGTACAATCGACGCCAACCTCCTGAGCCCGCCGATCTCCGAGCGGCGCTCAGGAATGCAGCTACTTGCGGGGCAGAACCGCGTCCTTGAGCTGCTTCGCGATCTTGGCCTTCACGACGGTCTTGGCCGGGATCTTGATTGCCTCGCCGGTCGCGGGATTCCGTCCCATCCGCGCCTTGCGCTTCTGCACGACCAGTTTCACCATCCCGGGCAACATGAACTCGCCCGACCGCTTGAGTTCTTTCTCGGCGAGCGCGGTCAGCTCGTCGAAGAACTCACGCGTCTGGGCGCGCTTCATTTCGAAGCGGTCCGCGAAGTGCGCGAAGAGTTCGGATTTGCCCATCCTGCGGGCGTCAACCATCGGCGTCCCCCTGACCTTGGGCGCGCTTGATATTCACCGGGACAACCGCGCGCGCAAGCGGCTGTGCGGAAACAGGCCTGAATTCCGTCGTATGCTAGATCGCGCCTTCCGAGCTTGTCAATTGCAATTGCCCGGAAAACGCGCATCCACGCGTCTCTCCGCGAGGTCGCGGTAGAATCGTGGCATGGCTGCACCCGCTATCGAAACCTTCCCCAACCCGAACCCGGCCCGCGACTACGAGGTCGAAATCGTCTACCCTGAATTCACCTCGGTATGCCCGAAGACCGGGCTTCCCGATTTTGGTGAAATCCGGATCGCCTACGTGCCGGACGATCGCTGCATTGAGCTGAAGGCTCTCAAATACTACCTGATTGGCTTCAGAAATCGAGGGATTTTCTACGAGCAGGTGACAAACCAGATCCTTGACGACCTGGTCGAAGTGTGCTGTCCGCGCCGCATGACGGTCGTCGGCGACTTCACGCCGCGCGGCGGGATCAAGACGGCGGTCACGGTTCACTACGAGAAGAACAAGTAGAGGACGTCCTCGATCTTCACCCGTTCGCGCCTGCGGACGTGAAGTCGGTCGTCGAGGAATACGTGCGGCGAGGATTGCTAACCTCGGACCATATCCTTCGTCTAATCCGGTAGATGGACGTGAACGACGCCCACGACGTCACCCAGGCGCAGGCAGGTGACGAGCTGGCCTTCCGCCGGCTTGTCGAGCGGCACAGTCGAGGTGTCTTCCAGCTCGCCTTTCGCCTGACCGGAAGCGAGCCGGACGCCGAGGACATCGTTCAGGAGACGTTCCTGAAGGCTTTCCGGGAGCTGAGGCGATTCGAAGCCCGGTCGAGCTTCAGGACGTGGATCCATCGGGTCGCCGTCAACTGCGCCTACGATCTGCTTCGCCAGCGGCCGCGGTACAAGGCCGAGTCGCTGGACGCGGCGGACAAGGACGGAGCGCAGGGTGGCGGGATCGAGCCGGAGGCCGACGGCGCGTCGCGGCCGGATCGGCTCGCGTTTGGCGCCGAGGTCCAGGGGCGTGTCAGGACGGCGCTGGAGCTGCTGACGCCGACCGAGCGCACGGCATTCGTGCTCCGGCACTTCGAGGGTCGTTCGCTGGAAGAGATCGGCGAGACGCTCGGCCTCCACACCGGCGCAACCAAGCACAGCATCTTCAGGGCGGTGCAGAAGATGCGACGGGCGCTGGCGCCCTTCGTGGGGCCGGCAGTCGGGATCGGGAATGAAGGGCTGGAGCCCGGGTGTAGCGCGGGGCTCTAGCTCATGGGGTGTAGCGCGGGGCTTCAGCCCATGAGGTGTAGCACGGGGCTTCAGCCCCGCGATCAAGGATCCGCAATCGTGAACCATCTGACCGAAGAACAGCTCGTCCTCTACCACTACGGTGACGCCGCCGAGAGCGCCGGCACCGCGTCGATCGAGGAGCACCTGCACGCGTGCGCGGCGTGCGAGGCGGACCTCATGAACCTGCGGCGAACGCTGAGCGCGGTGGACGCGGTGCCGGTGCCCGACCGAGGCGACGGCTATGGGAGCGAGGTGTGGGCGCGAATCCAGCCGTCGCTCGACCGCCGCTCCGATCCGTGGTGGCACCCACTGCAGGCGCTGTTCGTGCCTCGCCGGCTCGTGTTCGCCGGCGGCGTTTTCGTGTTGATGGTCGCAGCCTTCGTCGCGGGTCGCTTTGTCCCGGCCTTGCAGCCCGCGCCTCCAGACGGGCAGGCAGGTGGCGCGCCGGCCGCCAACCCGCAGCTTGCCGCCGTTGAACAGCAGCAGGTTCGCGAGCGGATCCTGCTGATCGCGGTCGGCGATCATCTCGAGCGATCACAGGTGGCGCTCGTGGAGCTGGTCAACAACCCGGCAGGTTCCCACGTGGACATTTCCGACGAGCGGCAGCGTGCGCGCGAGCTGGTCTCGGAGAACCGCCTCTATCGGCAGACGGCGTTGACAACGGGCGAGCAGGCCATCGCAAGCGTGCTCGACGACCTCGAGCGGGTGCTGGTGGAGATCGCCAACAGCCCGGCCAGGATGTCGAAGGCCGACTTCGAGAAGATGCGGACGCGCATCGAGCAGCAGGGAATCATTTTCAAGGTCCGCGTGTTTGGCGAGTACGTGCGCGAGGGCCGCGTCCCTTCGCCCGTGGACGCCCGCGTGCGCGGATGACCATCTGTCCCGGGCGAGGCGACAGCGCCGAGTCAGCGGGGAGGACAAGGACTGAGATTATGTGGCGAAGAACATCTCTCGTTGTGAGGTTCGTTCTCGTGGCGGCGATGGCTGGTGCGCAGGCGTTGCCCGCGCCACTCCGCCCCTCGAAACTGCCGAAGGCGCCGACGCTGCCGGTGGCCCCGGTGATCGCCCCTGACATCGCGTTGAGGCTGGACGTGCTGGAACTCGAGGGGCTGCACCTCCTTGACCTGAGAGACCTCTCGACATCCGCCGGTCTCATGGCGCTCGACGCCACGTCGATGGCCCTTGGTTCACTGGGAAGTCTCGACGAACTGGGCCTCTCCGCCTGGCAGGACGTGGTGACCGGGAAGCTGCCGCAGGGCTACACGACGTTCACCTCCGAATCCGCCGATTACGAGCGCGGCACGTCGTACCTGGACTCGGGTCGTTACGACCGCGCAATCGAGGCGTTCGACAAGGTGATCGCGAAGGCCGGCAAGAAGACCGATGGCGCGCTCTACTGGAAAGCCTACGCGCTCAACCGCCTCGGCAAGCGTGACGAAGCGATCCAGGCCATCGACGAGCTGCTGAAGAAGTACGGCTCGAGCCGTTGGGCGGCCGACGCCAAGGCGCTGCAGATCGACGTGCGACAGGCGTCCGGGCAGCCTGTGTCCCCAGAGAAGGCCGGTGACGAGGAACTGAAGCTGATCGCCTTGAACGCGCTCATGACGCGCGACCCCGACCGCGCCATCCCGATGGTGCAACAGCTGCTCACCGGGTCCGCGTCGCCGCGGCTCAAGGGGCGCGGGCTGTTCGTGCTGGCCCAGAGCGCGTCGCCACGGGCGAAGACGCTGCTGGCCGAGGTGGCCAGGGGCAAGGCAAACCCCGATCTCCAGCTCAAGGCGCTCGACTACCTCGGCATGTACGGCGGCGGCCCGGATGTGCCGCTGCTGGTGGACGTCTACAAGACCACCGGTGACATCGATGTGAAGAAGCGCGTCATCCGCAGCCTGGCGATGACGGGCCGGCGCGGAATCGCGTTCAACTTCTCGGCCGGCGATTATGTCCCGGCAATCTACAGCCAGGCGATGGACGAGGCCAGGGCGGAGCTCGACCGCGCCAGGACGGAAATCGAGCGGACTCGCGCCCAGGTCGAGTCGGTGCGCGACCGTGCAAGGGCCGACGCCGAGCGCGATCGCGCGGTTGTCGTCGGCCGAACCACCGGGCAGACATCCGCCAGTGCATCGAGCAATGCATCCAGCACATGGTTGGTGGCGTCGGCCGAGCGCGACAAGGCCCGTGAGGCCAAGGCAAAGGAAGCCGGCGACGCGCTGTGGCAGCTGTATCAGGGCGAGCCGTCGGTTGAACTCAAGCGCGAGATCCTCCGCAACATGCGGTTCAGCACGCACACGCAGGCCGACCGCCTCATCCAGATCGCCCGGAGCGAGAGCAATGCCGAGCTGCGACAGGCCGCGGTGCAGGGGCTCCTGTTCGATCGGACCCCGAAGACGACCGAGCTGATGCTCGGCCTCTACCGCGACGAGAAGGACCCGGCCGTCAAGCGGCAGATCGTGGACAGCCTGTCGATGACCGGCACCGCCGCCACGCTCGTCCAGATGGCGCGGCAGGAGTCCGACCCCGCCCTGCGCAAGCGCATTGTCGAGCGCCTCTCGATGATGAAGGACAAGGAGGCGGTGGACTACATGATCGAGCTTCTCAAGAAGTAGAGTTGGCGCGCACGTCCCCGTTGGGAAGGAACGGTAACCTGCTGGCAACTGACGATCTACTTTCTAGCCGCCTTCTCCACGTCGCGCCAGACGCGCAGCAGGTTGCCGCCCCAGATCTTCGCGATCTGCTCGTCGGTGTAGCCGCGCCTCACCAGCTCAATCGTGACGTTCAACGCCTCCGAGTGGTCGTTGAAGCCGGGGATGCCGCCGCCGCCGTCGAAGTCGGTACCGATGCCCACGTGATCGATACCCGCCACCTTGACCGCGTAGTCGATGTGATCGACGAAGTCCTTGAGCGTCGCGCCCGGGTACTTCGCGTCGATTTCCTTCATCCGCTCCTGGTAGAGGACGCGGCGCTTCTCGGCCATGGCCTGCTCGTCGGGCGTCAGCGTCGGCTGGCTGCTGCGCGCGCCCTGCGCCGCCTGCGCGCCCTGGCCACCGCGTGCCCCCTGCCCGCCTTGCGCTCCCGCGCCCGCACCCGGCCCGCGACTTCCGCGGCCGCCCATGCCCAGCTCGTCGCGGAGCGCCTGGATGGCTTGCGTGCGTTCGGGCGGTGACGCCTTCAAGTACTCGGCCAGCGCGACGATCTGGATGACGCCGCCGTTCTTGGCCAGCGCTTTCAGCTGATCGTCGTCCAGGTTGCGATCGCTCGGCGAGAGCGCCGAGCAGGCCGAATGGGATTCGATGACCGGCGCCTTCGAAACCGCGATCGCATCCCAGAATGACTTCGCCGACGCGTGCGAGAGGTCCACCATCATCCCCAGGCGGTTCATCTCCAGCACGACTTTCTTCCCCAGCTCCGAGAGGCCGTTGTGCTTCGGCTCCTTCGGCCCTGACGAATCGGCCAGCTGGTTGTGCGCCGTGTGCACGAGCGTCATGTAGCGCGCGCCGCGGTCGTAGAAGGTCTTCAGGCTGGCCAGGTCGTCACCGGCCGGGTAGCCGTTCTCAACGCCGACGAGGATGACGCGCTTGCCGGTCTTCGCAATCCGCTCGACGTCAGTCGGCGTCCGCCCCAGCTCGCACAACTCGGGATGCATTTTCGTCAGCCTGTCGATCGCGTCGAACTTCGCGATCGTCTGATCGTAGGCCATCTTGTAACCGGGCGCGGTCAGGTCGGCCCGCTGGGCGACGAAAGCCGCAAGGAAGACGGCATCCAGGCCGCCCGCCTTCATCTTCGGCAGGTCGCACTTGAGGTCTGTCGGACCGCCAGGGTCGAGGGCAGGCGTCGCGTAGTTCGCCCCACTGATATCCACGTGGGTGTCGATCGTCAACGCCTTGGCATGGATAGCTTTAGCCTTGGCGAGGAGGGCGGCGTCTGGCTGCGCCTGACGGGCCACGAGGGAGACGCCGGCAGCCAGCGACAGCGCCAGCGCGCACGCGAGAACGGGGTCGTTGATATGCATGTTCAGTCCAGTTCCAGGAGGGTCGTCTTCTTCGAGGCACACTCATGCCTCTTGGGACTGAATACGCCGATGGGCTTGTGGGCGCTTACCGCGGGGCGACCCGCCGGTCGCCCCTAACCCGGTCGAGCCAGAACCACAGAGGCTCGGCCGGGTTATTAGCGGCCTTCGGCCGACGACCACGATTTCTTTTCCCCAACGATTCCCGCGATTATCCCCACCGCTTTCCGGCAGTCGTCCTCGGTAATCCCGTAGTGGGTCACCATCCGCAATCGGCCGGCGCCAAAATCCGACAGCTGCAGGCCGGCGCCAGAGGCTTCGGCCTGCAGCTTTTCGGCCTCTACGACACCCGGCATGCGGAAGACAACGATGTTGGACTGCACCGTCGCAAGGTCCAGGCTGACACCGGGCAGGCGGGCCACGCCTTCTGCCAGGATCCGCGCATTCCGGTGGTCCTCGGCAAGCCGGTCCACCATCTCGGTCAGTGCGACGATGCCGGGCGCGGCGATAACGCCGGCCTGGCGCATGCCTCCGCCCAGGAGTTTCCGCATCCGGCGGGCGCGATCGACAAATGCGGACGACCCGCAAATCAGCGATCCCACCGGCGCGGCCAGCCCCTTCGACAGGCAAAGCTGCACGGATGACACGTGCCCGGTCCAGTCGGTCAATGGACGCCCGGCGGCCACCGCGGCGTTGAACAGCCGCGCGCCGTCGAGGTGCACCGGCAGGTTGTGGCGCCGCGCGATGGCCGCCACTTCCGCAAAGTACTCGGGCGAGAGAATCGCCCCGCCGCACCGGTTATGAGTGTTCTCCAGGCAGATCACGCCTGGCGGCGCCCAGTGGTAGAAGTGGTAGTTGTGCGACGGCAGGTGGATGGCCGCCTCGATCGCGTCGAGGGGCAGCGTGCCGTCGGTGTTGGTCCGGACGGGATGCAGTACGAGACCGCCGAGCGCCGACGCCGACCCGTTCTCGTAGTGGTAGATGTGCGATTCGTCGCCGAGGATCACCTCCTGCCCGCGCTGGCAGTGCGCCAGCAGCGACCCCAGGTTCCCCATCGTTCCGCTGCTGACGAACAGGCCGGCTTCCATGCCGGTCACGCGCGCGGCGAGCGCCTCGAGCTCGTTGACCGTCGGGTCCTCTCCAAACACGTCGTCGCCAAGAGGGGCCGTCGCCATCGCCTGCCGCATCGAGGGCGATGGCAGCGTCACCGTGTCGCTACGTAGATCTATGCCCATATTTTGTTATTCCGTTCTTCACTGTCAGGGCACAACGATTCTTGCCCCACCGTGTTCTTGCCGCCTTGCCGCCTTGCCGCCTCCCCGCCTACTTCCCGTCCTTCACCCACCGGTTCATCCAGGCGATGAACTCATTGTACCAGAGCGCGGCGTTGGCCGGCTTGTTGATCCAGTGGCCCTCGTCCGGCAGATAGACCATGCGCGACGGAACGCCAAGTCGCTGGAGCGTCGTGAACAGCTGCAGACCTTCGCCGATCGGCACCCGGAAGTCCAGCTCGCCGTGCGTCACGAGCGTTGGCGTCTTGAAGTTCTTCGCATACATGTGCGGCGAGAGTTTCGCGTAGATCTCGGGATTCGTCCACGGCATCCCCTTGAGATCCCATTCCGGGAACCACAACTCCTCGGTGACGCCGTACATGCTCGTCAGGTTGTAGACGCCGGCGTGGGTGACAATCGCGCGGAAGCGCGTCGTGTGGCCGAGGAACCAGTCCATCATGTAGCCGCCGAACGACGCGCCCGCGGCGCCGGTGCGCCCCTTCTCCACGTAGGGCAGCGCCTCGGCGAAGTCCGCGCCCTTCATCAGGTCGTCGTAGACCTTGCCGGCCCAGTCGCCGCTGATCTCGTCGGTGAACTGCTGGCCGAATCCGGTCGATCCGCGCGGGTTCGGCATAAACACCACGTAGCCGGCGGCAGCGAACACCTGGGCGTTCCACCTGAACGTCCAGCCGTCGTGCCACGCGCTCTGCGGCCCGCCGTGCACCAGATACAACAGCGGGTATTTCTGGCCTTCCCTGAAGTTGGCCGGTTTCACCACCCACGCCTGGATCTTCGCTCCGCCGGCTCCGTCGAACGTCACGTTCTCGCCCTCGCGCAGCTTGAACGCACCGAGGCCGGGGTTGGTGTGGGTGAGCATGGTGACGCCGCGCAGCACCTGTCCGTCGCCACCGTTGAGGGTTCCCACGAACAGCTCGGCCGGGGACGCGAGGCTCGTCTGGCTGAACACCAGCGTTCGACCATCGCGCGAGACCTGCAGCTCGCCGTTCGTCCCCATGTCGAGGATCGGCAGCGGATCGCCGCCGGACAACTGTAGTCGGAAGATGTCGCTGCGACCCTGGTTCTCAGCGGTCAGGTAGATCGTCTTCGAATCGGGCGCCCACGCGTAGCTGTCGGGTGACCGGTCCCATCCCACGGTGGTCGATCGATGCTCGCCTGCCTTGCGGTCGAAGAGCATCAACTGCCAGCGATCGGCCTCGAAGCCTGGGCGATGCTGCGCGCGGTAGACGATGAACCGGCCGTCGGGCGAGTACGCCGGCCCGCTATCGGCCGCGGGGTTCGTCGTGATCTTGCGCGCCTTCGCGGCCGGATCGGTCAGGTCGATCAGGAACAAGTCGCTGTTGGTGCTGATCGCCTCGACCGGGTCGGTCTTCTTCGCGAACGCCAGTTCCTTCGAGTCGGGCGAGAATGCGTAGTCGTCCGGGCCTCCGAGCGAGAACGGCGGCGCGTCGGCTTCGCCGGGAGTGACGTCGCGCGGCGCGGCGGAACCATCGGACGGCACCAGGAAGAGGTGGCTGAAGCGGCCTTCCTTCCACGACACCCAGTGGCGGAACATCAGGCGGTCGAACACGCGCCCCTTGCTCTTCCGGCTCTCGAACTCCTCGAGTTTCTGCTCGTTGCACCTATTCGTCGCGCACTCCGGGTAGACGTCCGACGCAAAGGCGATCCACTTGCCGTCGGGCGACCAGGCGATGCCTGACGCTTCAGTGGCCAGGCTCGTGAACTTCCGCGGCTCGCCGGCCGCCCCCTTCGGCCCCATGTCCACCATCCAGATCTGCGAACTCCCGTCGCGGGTGGAGACGAACGCCAGCGTCGTCCCGTCGGGCGACCAGCGCGGCGTGCTGTCGGACTTCTCGGACCGCACGAGCGAGACGGGGTCGCCCCCGACCACGGGCACCAGCCAGACGTGGCTCACGCGAGTGTTCTTCTCGAGGCTCACATCGGTCACGACGTAGGCAACGTGCCGGCCGTCAGGTGACAACTGCGGGTCGGCCACCCGCTCGAGCTTCAGCATTTCCTCGACGGTGAAGCGGGACGCCGCCGGCGCCTGCGCCAGGACCAGGGAGGCGGAAAACCCAAGGATCACGGCGGGGACGATGTACCTACTCGCTCGCAGCATGAATCCTCCAGTGAATCAGATCGGCAGTATACGACAGTCGGGAACTGACGATGAAGGGTCGGGGCTGACGATGGGGGGTCGGGAACTGACGATGAAGGGGTCGGGGCTGCCTGCCACGCCGAAGTCGCGGAGTGACGAAGGCGGGACGATGAGGGGTCGGTCGATGGCACTGGATCTTGCAGTGGCAATGGCTGATTGGCGGGCGTGTCGGGCGATATCGCCGATTGGGTCTCCTGATTCCGGCCGAGAAACGCGAAGCCGCGGTGGGCCGGGGTGCCATCGGCAGTCGTCATGTTGCTGATAATGCCATCGTGACTCGATCCGATGTCGCAGGAATGGCTCCCTCTCCGCGCCGGAACCCTGGTGGAAGCCCGAGGCGACCGCTGGAAAATCATCGAGATGGTCGATCACGGCACGTGCGCCTCGTGCCGGATGGTCGGTGCCGCCACATCGAATATCGGCCTCCGCCGGACGCTGCTGGTCCCGTTCGACCGGCCGCGGCCGGTCGAATTCCGAACGCGGCCGCGCCGTGTCGGCCGACACCGATGGATGTTCGCGCTGCGCTCGCTGCTCGCCGCCGATTCCACGCTTGCCGGCCTTCGCGGCGCCGCGTGCGCCCGTCTCGACCTGTTCGGGTACCAGTTGGAGCCGGCGCTGGCGTGCGCGCGGGGCGCCTCGCGCCTCCTCCTTGCGGACGAAGTCGGCCTTGGCAAGACGGTACAGGCGGGGTTGATCCTCGCCGACCTCTCGGCGCGAGCCGAGTCTGTTCGCACGCTCGTCCTGTGCCCAGCCGGCCTCTGTGCCCAGTGGTGTCACGAGCTCGAGGATCGGTTCGGCCTCCGCCCGGATCTGGTGGACCTCGCGACCCTCCGTCGCCTGCTGCAGCACTCGTCGCCCGACGTCGGCCCGTGGGACCGGCTTGGCATTGCGGTAGCGTCGATCGACTTCGTCAAGCAGCCCGACATCCTCCAGGGAATGGGGCACATCCGCTGGGACCTGCTGGTGGTGGACGAGGCGCACCTGTGCGCCGTGGCGCCCGAGCGGGCCGCGGCAGTCAACTGGCTGGCCCGTCGGTCGAGGCGCGTGGCGCTGCTCACGGCCACCCCTCACCCCGGGGAGGCCGGCGCCTTCGAAGCGTTGTGCCGGATAGGACGGCTGCCGGGCGAAGGACCGCTGCTGATGTTCCGTCGAACGCGGGCCAGCCTGGGCCTGCCGGTCTCCCGCCATGCTCGCGTGCTCGCTGTCAGGCTGTCGCCCGGCGAGCGTCGAATGCACGCGTTGCTGGAACGGTACACGACCCGAGTGTGGGAGGCCTCGTCGGCCGGCGGGTCGCGCGCGGACGCCCGCCTCGCGATGATCGTGCTGCGTAAGCGGGCCTCGTCCGGAGCGGCGCCCTTGCTGGCGTCGCTCGCGCGCCGCTTGCGGTGGCTTGCTGCTCCTGACACGGCCGCGACGTCGCAACTCCTGCTGCCGTTCGACGGAGATGGTGAACACGAAGCCGCGGACGAGGAGCCGGGCGCTGTCCTTGCCGCACCAGGTCTCCCAGATGCCGCCGCCGAACGTCAGGTCCTCGAGCGGCTGGTCGAGCTTGCCGGCGCCGCGGTCGAGCACGACAGCAAGTGCCGCGCGCTGGTCCGGTTCCTGCGACGCGCCGGCGAACCGGCGGTGGTCTTCACCGAGTATCGCGACACCCTGTCGCATCTGGCCGGCCTATTCGCGCCAGCCGGCGGCGTGGCGATGATTCACGGAGGGATGGACCGCGCATCGCGATCCGACGCTGTCCGCGCATTCACCCGGGGAACCTCGCGCCTGCTCCTCGCAACCGACGCCGCCGCGCACGGCCTGAACCTTCAGGCGAGGTGCCGCCTCGTGATCAACCTCGAGTTGCCGTGGAACCCGCTGAGGCTCGAGCAGCGGGTCGGCCGGGTGGATCGCATCGGCCAGCAGCGGGCCGTGCACGCCGTGCACCTGCTGGCCAGGGGTACGAGCGAGGCGAAGGTGCTCGAGCGCCTGACGATGCGTGTCGAACGAATCCGACAAGTGATGGGCGAGACGGCCGATCTCCTCGGGCGTGTAACAGAGGCCGAGGTCGCGGAGAGCGTGTTCGAGCCGAACGCTGTTCTCTCGCGTCGCAAACCGGCCGGCCGCCGCGTCGTCGAGACGTCCTCTCCGCGGTGCGACACGGAGTCGCCATCGGAGTTGGTCGCCCGGTCCAGCCTGGCGGAGGAGGCCGAAGCCGAAGCGGCAAGGCTGCGAAGTGTGCGCCAGCTCGCCGGCCCCGGCGAGATCGTCCTGCAGGGCGTTCTCGCAAGACTCGATCGAACCGGCCCGTGGTGGACGACGCTGCGTGTCCGACGCGAATGGCGGGCGCCCGACGCAGGCCGCGAGTTCGTCTTGCGCAACCGCATGCTGGCGCTGTTCCGGGCGGACGTGGTTGACGGGCGCGGACTGCTGTTGGATCAGTTCCTCCTCGCGCTGTCGATCGGTCTCCAGGGTCGCGACGCGGTGGACGGAGCGGCAATGCGCCGCCTGTGCGAACCGGGCTCCCCCGTGATGGCTGCGCTGCAGGCGGAGGCCGGGCGGCAGGCGGCCGAACGGCTGGCCGGATTGAGGAAACTGGTGGTGCCGCGCCTCGAGGCGCAGCGCGCCCGCGAGGTCGCTGTGGCCGGCGTCGGCGACCGCGTGCCCGCCGTCGCCTTTCAGCCGGGGCTCTTCGACCGCCGGGCGCTGCGCGCCGATGAAGAAGACCGCCGCGCACGCAACCTCCAGGACGAAGAGACGAAGCGCATGCTGAGTGTTCTCGGGCGAGCGACGGACCTTTCGCTGGCTGGCGCGCCGCGCCTGGTCCTGGCGGCGGTGGGACGGTAGCGGCGGGCCTGACTCCTTCTATGCTGTCCGGTTTCTCTGGCTCGCTCGTCTCCGGGTACTTCGCAGAGACACTCCTCCACGAGATGTTCGCGGGCGAGCTGGGCGAGGCCACCTGCGAGCAGGCGCGCAGGCAGTTGCTGCGATGGCGGCGCCAACACGCCCGCGAGCTGGGCCCGGTGAGCGCGGCGAGGAGCGTGCACGATCTTTGCGCAGCGCCGCTGGTACGGGCACTCGGCTTCGACCCGACCATCCTCTCGGGAAGCATGGAGGGCTCGCCTGTCCTCTCCCGGCTTGGCCGCGACGCGTCCATGCCGATGCTGCTCGTCACGTCGTGGGCCGAACTGCTCGATCCCGCCTGGCGCTCGACGGCGAAGCAGGTCATCGCCGCCGGCCCGGCGTGGTGCCTGTGCACGAACGGCCGCCGGCTCCGGCTGGTGGATGCCCGCCGCGCGTTCGCGCGCTCCTTCATGGAGTTCGACCTCGACTGCGCGGTGGACGACGAATCGTCGTTCGCCGTGCTGTGGGGGCTTCTTCGTCGCGTCAGCTTCGAGTCGCCGGCGCTGATCGGCCGGGTCGTTCATGCGTCGTCGCGCCATACGGTCGGCGTGTGCCGATCGCTGCGGGATGGAGTGGTCGAGGCCATCACGGAATTGATCTCGGGACTTGCCGGCGTGGTTCCGCGTTCGACCGGCACCGCGGCGGTCAGCCTCGAGCTCGTCCACGAACAGGCCCTCACCATCGTCTACCGGATCCTCTTCCTGCTGTTCGCCGAGTCGCGGAGCCTGGTTCCGCTCTGGCATCCGGTCTATCGCGAGAGCTACTCGGTCGAGGCGCTTCGCGATCTCGCAGAGCGGCCCGGCCGCGCACGTGGCCTATGGGAAACGCTGCAGGCTATTTCGCGGCTCGCCCACACGGGCTGTCGCGCCGGCAACCTGCTCGTCACCCCCTTCAACGGCCGGCTGTTCGCGCCCGAAGCGACGCCGCTCGCGGAGAGCCGGAGAGTGACCGAGGAGTCGGCGCGACGCGTGCTGCTCGCGCTGTCAACGACGCCGGGACGCGAGAGTGGCGGTCGCGCGCGCATCGAGTATCGCGACCTGGGGGTCGAGCAGCTTGGTGCGGTGTATGAGAGCGTGCTCGATTACCGACCGCGCCTCGTTCAAGCGTCGGCATCAGGTACGTCGAGCCGGCGGTCCCGCCCGAGCGAGTCGCCAGGCAGCGGCGGTCGGGCCTCGCTCGTCAAGGCGCAGCTCCTGCCAGGAAGCGGCGTGAGGAAAGCCACGGGGACGTTCTACACGCCGAGGTCGATCACCACCTACCTTGTGCGGCGCACGCTCGGGCCGCTGGTGGCCGGAGCCCCACCCGAGCGGATTCTCTCGATGCGGGTTCTCGACCCCGCAATGGGAAGCGGCGCCTTCCTCGTGGCCGCCTGCCGTTACCTGGCAGGCGCCTACGAAGCGGCGGTGATCGCCCGGGGGGGATGCCACGCAAGCGACGTCTCCGACGCCGATCGACGCGGGTTCCGAAGGCTCATCGCGCAGCGTTGCCTGTACGGCGTGGACCGAAACCCGATGGCGGTCCAGCTGGCGCGACTGTCGTTGTGGTTGTGCACTCTTGCGCCCGACCGCCCGCTGACGTTCCTCGATCACCACCTGCTCGTCGGCGACAGTCTCGTCGGCGCGTCGCTGGACGACCTTCGGCGACCGCCTCCCGGGAGCGCACCCGGACGTCGGCCTCCACATCGAAACGCCCCGTCACTGCCGCTCTTCGACGTTGAGGAGATCGGGCCGGCGATGCGGGCCGTCCTGCCGACCAGACTCCGCGTCGCGTCAATACCGGACGAGAGCCTGGCCGTCGTGCGCGAGAAGGAGCGCCTTCTCGCGGGCCTTTCCGGCCCATCGTCGCCCATCGCGACCTGGAAGGTCGCGGCGGACCTGTGGTGCTGCTTTGCGTTCAAGAACGGAAACCCGGCGGCGGACGCCGGTGTCTTCTTCGCGCTGGCGGACTCGGTGCTGTCGGGAAGGTCATCCCTCCCCGCGCAAACCATCGCCACCTGGCTCGCCGACGCGCGGGCTGCCGCAGCGGCACGCCGGTTCTTCCACTGGACGCTCGAGTTTCCAGAAGTCTTCTACTCACCCGACGGGTTGCCGAGCCCCGAGGCCGGGTTCGACGCAGTGGTCGGCAATCCGCCGTGGGACATGATCCGCGGCGACAACGAGGGTGATGCGAACCGCGAACTGGCGCAGGCGGATGCCGCACACCTGCTCCGATTCGCGAGGTCGTCGGGCCTGTACCGCGCGCAGGGCGAAGGACACGGGAACGTCTTCCAGCTGTTCGTGGAGCGCGCGTTCCGCCTGGCGCGGGCCGGCGGGCGCATCGGCCTCGTCGTCCCGTGGGGTCTTGCCGCGGACCGCGGCTGCGCCCCTCTTCGGAGACTGCTCTTCGACCGCTGCCAGGTGGACTCGTGGATCGGCTTCGAGAACACCGGCGCGATCTTTCCCATTCACAGGAGCGTTCGCTTCCTGCTGCTCACCGCGTCGACCGGGGGCCGGACCGAGGCAATCCTGTGCCAGCTCGGTCAACGGGATCCCTCGGTGCTCGATTCAGCGAGCGATCTCCCCGGCGAAGCCGTGATATCGGGATCCGTCGTGCTGACCCGGCGGCTGCTCGAGCGACTCTCTCCCGACGACCTCGCGGTTCCCCATGTGAAGACGACGACGGACCTGGCGCTGCTCGAGAAGATCACGTCGAGCGTCCAGCATCTGGCGTCGCCTGACGGGTGGGGCGCGGTGTTCGGCCGGGAACTGAACGCGAGCGACGATCGCAGGCACTTCGACCGCTCTGCGGAAGGACTGCCGGTGCTCGAAGGGAAGCACATCGAACCGTTCCGCGTGTGCGCGCCCGCGGACGTCCGACGGCTGCCAAGGGCGGCCGCCTCGAGGCTGCTCGACCGCGCGCGAACCTGGGGGCGTCCGCGCCTCGCCTATCGCGACGTGGCCAGCGCCACGAACCGGTTGACGCTGATCGCAGCCGTCGTTCCGGCCGGGTGCGTCACGGTGCACACGCTGTTCTGCCTGAAGACACAGCTATCGGCACGCGATCAGGCCTTTCTGTGCGGCATTCTCAACAGCTTCGTCGCCAACTACCTGGTGCGCCTGCGCGTCACGACGCACGTCACGGCGGGAATCGTCGGGCGGCTGCCCGTCCCCCATCCGCCGGCCGACTCGCAGCTCTACCGACACATCGCGGACCTCGCTGCGAGGCTCGCGCGCTCGGTCGACCCGCTGCGCGACGCCGCCTACCCGGAACTGCAAGCCGCCGCGGCGCGCCTCTATGGCCTGACGCTCGAAGAACTGCAGCACGTGCTCGGAACCTTTCCGCTCGTCGACGACGAGACGAAGGCTGGGACACTGACGAGATTTGAATCTGGCGACTTGCTTCACGAGCGCTGAGGTGATCGAGATTCTCAATCGTCAGAAGTCAAGGCGTATGGCCCAAGCGAGACGGGGCCGCGGAGCGGAGATCATTCCAGGGAGAAGGGAGGCCAATCGTCCTGCGCGACCGGCCGGCGAACAAGCGCTGCGTCACCAAGCAGCGTCTCGAGTTTCGCGGGATCGAGCGTCAGCCACGACGGCACATGCGCCCGGAGTTCCGCCAGCACACGGACGTCGTCTGCCGTCGTCGGCAGATCGCGATCGAGATCGAGATCGAGCATCGTCAGTTCAGAAGCCGCGTTCCAGCGCATGCCACCGCTCCAGCAGATCCGCACGTTCGAAATACCGTTTCACCTCGTCACGATTGACGCCATCCAGTCGGAGCAGATACGCGATATCGGCCAGTTCCTGCCACGTCCGATCGGGCGCGTTCCGCATCGCGTGTACCTTCATCGCAATCAGGTGCTCAGGGCGCGGAACAGCGATCGGACGGCCGCCAGGACCAGTGAGTATTCTGGCGCCGCCGAACAGGCGGGCGGCGGTGTCTCCTTGGACGTAGACCACATCAACCCGCCCCAGGGACCGGTCCGCATGCAGATGGTTCGAATAGCCTGACGACCGATGGAGCGTCGAGTAGCCCCGCGACTCCAGGAACCGCACCAGTTCGCCTTGTGCCTCGGCCTCGGTCGCAAGGTCGAGATCGAGCGTCATGCGCGGACAGCCATAGGCGGCGAGCGCGACGCCGCCGACGACGGCGCAGTGAAAACCGGCCGTGGACAGGAAAGCACCGACCTCGTCGTACGCGCGCCCAAAGTCCACGCAGGAGATTGTGACACAGCACGGACTCGGCTGCACGCCGCCGTATCCCTCGACCTGGCCAAGGGCCTCTGTTGCAGTCATGACCGCAGCGCCGGAGGAGTCGGGGTTCGAACCCAGAGAGGGCGAGTTGCTTCACGAGCGCTGATGAAGCATCCTCGGGATCATGGCCGCCGCACGAACGCACGCTCCGCAAAACCCCACAGCGTTTCTCCCGATGTCTCGCGCCGAGATGATTGCGCGCGGCTGGGACGAACTGGATGTGCTCATCATCACGGGTGACGCCTACGTGGATCACCCGTCGTTTGGCGCGGCGCTCGTCGGGCGAGTGCTGGAGGCGAAGGGCTACCTGGTGGGCATCATCGCGCAGCCGGATTGGAGGAATGGCGAGTCGATCCGGGCCATGGGCCCGCCGCGGCTGTTCGTCGGTGTCACGGCGGGCAACCTGGATTCGATGCTCTCGAACTACACCGCTGCCAGGCACAAACGGAAGGAGGACGTGTACAGCGAGGGTGGCGTCCCAGGCCGTCGCCCAAACCATGCGGCGGTGGTCTACTCGCAGATGGCGAAGCGGGCGTTTCCCGGCGTGCCCGTGGTGCTCGGCGGCATGGAAGCGAGCATGCGCCGCGTGGCGCACTACGATTATTGGGAGGACAAGCTGCGCCCGTCCATCCTGGCGGATGCCAAGGCCGACCTGCTCGTGTATGGCATGGGCGAAACGGCGGTGCGCGAGATCGCGCAGCGGTTGGCCGCCGGCCGCGCCGACCTCGGCGGCATCCTGGGCACGGCGTTGCTGCTGGGCGCGAAGGCGACGGCGGCGGCGAATTTCAGCGATTGCCTCGTGCTGCCTTCGTGGGAAGACCTGCAGGCGGACAAGATCCACCTGATGCGGCTGACGAAAGTGGTCGAGGCGCAGCAGACGCCGCATTGCGGCAGGCGCATGGTGCAGATGCACGGCAATCGCGCGGTCGTGATAGAACCGCCCGCGATGCCCGTGGATGGTCCCGACCTCGACGCGCTCTACGAGTTGCCATTCCAGCGTCGGCCGCATCCGTCCTATGTCGAAGCCGTCCCGGGCTTTGCGACGATCAAGGACTCCATCGTCGTCTCGCGCGGCTGTGCGGGCGGCTGCACCTTCTGCGGGTTGGGCTTTCACCAGGGGAAATTCCTCTCCAGCCGCAGCGTGGATTCGGTGCTCGCGGAGATCCGCACGCTGGCCGCGTCGGAGACGTTTCGCGGCACCGTCTCCGATCTCGGCGGTCCCACGGCGAATCTCTACGGCGCGCGCAACGGACATGTGGATGCGTGCAAGGCCTGTCACCGTCCCAGCTGCCTCTGGCCTGCGATCTGCGCGAACCTCGCCATTGACGAGCAACGTGGCATCGACCTCCTGCGCGGTGCCCGCGCGCAGCCCGGTGTCAAACACGTCTTCGTGCAATCCGGCATCCGCATGGACGTGGCGTTGCGCACCCCGGCGTATCTCAGGGAGTTGGTGCAGCACCACGTCTCCGGTCACATGAAAGTCGCGCCCGAGCACATGCATCCAGCCGTGCTGCGCCGGATGCGTCGAACGGCTGAGGATTTCCCGGCGTTCATGGAGAAGTTCTTCGAGGAGAGCGCGGCGGCTGGCAAGGAGCAGTACCTCGTGCCGTACTTCATCTCGAGTTTTCCCGGTTGCACCGACCATGAGATGGGGGCGGTTGAGGAGTTCCTGCGGAAGGAGAAGTGGAATCTCCAGCAAGTACAGGACTTCATCCCGTTACCCATGACCGCCGCGGCGGCGATGTATGTCACCGGCCTCGACTTCGACTCCGAGCAGCCCATCCCGGTCGTCCGCAATGCCGGAGAGCGCGAGCGTCAGAAACGCGCCCTGCGCCCCAACCGGGCGCACCGAGCCCGAAACAGACAACTGGATACGGTGGACTGACGCCTTCCACTCTCCAGCAGATCCCAGCCGCCGCGCACAAGATCGACGCCGCGATGGACATGGCACGGGCGCCGACCGGTGCACGGCGTTGGAGCAGACCGTGGTCAGATCCTGAGAGTGGCGACCATGAGACTCCCGATCAGAATGACGAGAACTCCGCTCGTGAGTGTCACGAAGAGCCAGTCGCGCCCGAGGGCGTACTCGACTACCGAGACGACGACGCGTGCGACGGGGGTGGCCATCAGGATGACCAGGCCGACGTGGGTCAGGTTGGCGGCGAGGCCGTGGTTGACGCCGGCAAGCTGCAACACGAGGCCGGCTGCCAGCAGCAGCGTGCTGGTGATCGTGCCCCAAGTCAGCACCTTGCCGAGCCAGCGTTCCAGCCTGCCGGTGGTTGCCGGGATCATCGTGACCTCGTCAGCATGAGAGCGCCGACCGCGAGCAGGATGGCGACGAGAAGGAGTTTCAGCCACTTCGCCCGCGCACGCGCGGCCAGCGCGAATCCCGCGCGCGATCCCGCCAGCACACCCAGCACGGTCGAGGCAGCCATCCACGCGACGATCTCTCCCCTCCCGTAGTAGATCACCGCGCCGGCCGTGGCGGTGACGCCGATCATGAACGCGCTGGTTGCCGCGGCGGCGCGCAGCGGCACCCCGCACCAGGCGTTCAGCGCGGGCACCTTCAGGATGCCCCCGCCCACGCCGAGCAGCGACGACACGCTTCCCGCGACGAACGACACGCCCATTGCCAGCGGCACTCGCTTCACCGCGTAGGTCACGACCGCGCCGCTCTCCTCTTCGTAGTAGCGCCCGCCGAGGCGCCCGGGATCGGCCTCGGGATCGAGCAGCACGTTTCGGCGCTCGAGGCGCCCGAGCATCGCAAGCGCCGACAGGACGGCGACGACGCCGAACATGCGCTGGAGGGTGGTGGCGGAGAGCATCGCCGCGACGAGGCCGCCGGTGAGGCCGCCCGCCGTGGTGGCGACCTCCAGCACCATACCGAGCCGGAGGTTGACCAGCGACCCTCCCATGCGGCCCGAGGAGACCACGCTCGACGTGGCGATGACGGTGGTGAGGCTGATGCCGACGGCGAGGCGCATCGGCACGTGGAGCGCCAGGACGAGGAAGGGCACCAGGAAGACCCCGCCGCCAAGACCAAGAAGGGCGCCGACGATGCCGGCTGCCGTCCCCGCAGCGAAGAGAACCAGGGTCAGCAGCAATGAGAGTTCGGGAACCATGGTCAGGGCTGAACGGGCGACCCGTGCTCGAACGGCTTGAGGAGGCCGTAGAGCGTGGCCATCACCGGCGTGGGAATCCCGGCGGCGTGGCCTCGGCGCACTACCGTGCCCATCAACGCCTCCAGTTCCAGCGGCTTCCCCGACGTGATGTCCACCATCATCGACGAGCGCATCGTCTTCGGGCTGTTGTCCATGTAGCGCATCTTCTGGGCGCGGACGTCCGCGGCGACCGGCACGCCGGCGTGGTGCGCGAGCGCTTCGACCTCGGCCATCGCCTGGTCGAACACCTCCTGGAATGCGGCCTGCGCCCAAGCCGGGCCGACGGGAAGGCGCGCGGCCGCCGTGAGCCCGGCGATCGGCGCGAGGAAGATGAACTTCTCCCAGATCGGGATCCGGCTGTCAGCCGCCGCTTCCGCCTGGATGCCGGCGCCTGAGAGCGCCTCTTGGATACGGGCGACGCGGTCGCTCACCACACGATCGCCGAACGCCTCGCCGAACACGATCCTCCGGACGGTGCCAACGTGCTCGACGACGCCAGGCGCGACCAGGGTGGAGGCGATGTAGGTTGCCCCGGCGAGCACCGGGGCCGGGCCGACAACGGACGAAAGTTCGTCCGCGCTGTCCACGCCGTTCTGCAGCGTGAGTACCGAGGTCCCTTCGCCGACGAGCCGCGGCACCAGCGGCAGCGCCTCCGGGTTCGAGTAGGTCTTCACGGCGAAGACCACCAGATCCACAGGTCCGACGTTCGACGGGTCGGCTTCCACGCGCACGCGGACGACGAAGTCGCCAAGACCACTTCGGACGCAGAAGCCCCGATCGCGAATCGCGTCGAGGTTCGCGCCCCGCGCGATCAGCGTCACGTCGTGGTCGGCCTGCGCCAGGCGCGCGCCGTAGTAACCGCCCACCGCTCCCGCACCGATGATGGCCACTCGCATCAAGTCGAATGTAGCACGAGTCCGGTGGGGGCGACGCCAGCGCAGAGAGAGGCGGACGTGGACCGGGCTGGCGTGACGGCCCGATCTGCTCAGCGTGTGGATCCCGAACATCGGGGACGAGCGCGCATCAAGGGGCTGGGCCTACGGCAGCATCCTGAAGACGGGCGGCCACGTCGCGTTCGGCAGCGACTGGGCCGTGGTGTCGATGGACCCGCGGATCGGGATCCACACGGCCGTCAACCGGACGTCGCTCGACGGCAAGCCGGCGGGCGGCTGGCGTCTCGAACAGAAGATCCCGATGGCCGCCGCGATTGACGGCTACACGTCGGGCGCGGCCTACGCCTCATTCGACGAGCGCCGCAAGGGCACGCTGGCGCCCGGCATGCTGGCCGATCTCGTCATCCTCTCCACCGACGTCTTTGCCACGCCGCCCGAGCGCTTCCTCGACACGAAGGTGGAGACGACGATCTTCGACGGCAAGGTGGTGTACACGCGGAGCCGCTGAGCGCCTGTGCCGGCGCGTACTCGCCGGCTGGTGAGATGGCGACCGCGGCCTGGTCTGTCGCTCCGGGCTCCGCTCGGCATTCCGTACCTTGACAAGCCGGGAGCAACGCTGATAATCAGCGCTGTGCGAGGACTGTATGTGATGGGGAGACTGCTCCCCGCCAGTTGAGCGGAGGGCGATGGGAGACGTTGCGACTGCTCCGTGTCGTCCCAGGATGCGGGTCGCGCCCCCGGAATCGCGGTCGGCGAGGACGTCTGGAAGGCGGCGTCCGGCGGGAAGTCGCCGCTGCCGCCGCTGCGGCGGTCGGCATTCGTGATCAAGCTCCGGTCGAACGAGAACTGACAACCAGCCCCCGAGGAGGGAACATCCGATGAAGCGGCCTCTCACACGCGGCGCGCTGTGGACCGGCTGTATCGTCGCCCTGGTCGCCGGGGTCACGATCGGCGCCGCCACCCCACCGAAGGTGCAGTTCACCGACACGCGCCTGAAGAACGGGCTGCGTGTCCTGATCTCCGAAGATCACACGGCGCCTGTCTTCTCCATCGGCATCGTGTACAACGTCGGATCGCGCAACGAGCGGAAGGGCCGCACGGGCTTTGCGCACCTGTTCGAGCACATGATGTTCAAGGGGTCGCAGAACGTCGGCAGCGGCGAGCACTTCACGCTCGTCTACAACAACGGCGGCGACATGAACGGCGGCACCAGCCAGGACAGCACGATGTACTACGAGATGATGCCGGCCAACCAGCTGGACCTGGCGCTGTTCCTCGAGGCCGATCGGATGCGGGCGCTCGACATCAATAAGGCGAACCTGGACAACCAGATCGGCACCGTCTCGGAGGAGCGCAAGCAGGGCGTAGACAACCAGCCGTACGGCCGGACGTTCGAGCTGGTCCCGGAGCTCGCCTACACGAACTTCGCCTACAAACACTCGGTGATCGGCTCGCTCGACGACCTGCGGGCGGCGACCGTGGATGACGTCGCCGCGTTCTTCCGGACGTACTACGCGCCGAACAACGCCGCGCTCGCGATCGTCGGCGACGTGAGGACGGCCGATTGCCTCGCGAAGGTGCGCCAGTACTTCGAGTCGATTCCGCAGCAGGCGCCGCCGTCCGAGGTCGACATGACCGAGCCGGCCCAGACGGCCGAGAAGCGGCAGACGATCGACGATCCGCTGGCGAAGCTCACGCGCCTCGATGTCGTCTATCACATCCCGCAGGGGTTGACGGCCGACAGTGACGCGCTGTCGATGCTCGGCAGCGTGCTGTCGAGCGGCCGGAGTTCGCGGTTCTACGACAACATCGTCCGCCTGAAGCAACTGTCGCAGAGCGTCAGTGCCTACGCCGGCCAGAACCGCGGCCCGAGCCTGTTCCGCGTCGGCGGGACGGTCATGCCCGGCAAGTCGGTCGCGGACCTCGAGAAGGCGATCTACGAGGAGATCGAGAAGGTCAAGGGGGGGCCGATTGAGGCGTGGGAGATCGAGAAGACGAGGAACGCGGCACTGCGCGGTTTCGTCGGCACGATGACGAGCAGCCTGAGCCGCGCGATTTCGCTGTCGCAGTACGCGGTCTTCTACAACGACCCCGGTCTCATCAACACGCGCTACCAGCGGCTGTCGTCCATCACCGCCGCTGACGTCCAGCGCGTCGCGAAGCAGTACCTGACGCCCGAGAACCGCACGGTCGTCATCACGAATCCGAAGCCGCCAGCGCCTACCAACCCGACGGCCGAGCAGAAGGGAGGCCGGTAATGCTCACCAGACGCATGCTGACGATGTTCGCCGTCGTGGCGCTGCTGTGCGCCACGCCGCAGGCCCAGGTCGCCACGCAGGGTCAGGCCGGCCAGATGCAGCCGCCCTCGTCGAAGGGCGTCGTCATCAAGGGCAAGGCGCCGGTGTCGAACGACCTCCTGAAGATCGCCCTGCCGCGGCCGCATGAGGCCGACCTGCCGAACGGCCTTCACCTGATGGTGTTCGAAGACCACCGGGCGCCGCTCGTCCAGATGCAGTTGCAGATCCGGGGCGCGGGCGGGTACTACGATCCCGCCGATCTGCCAGGAATCGCCACCGTGACGGCGGCGATGATGGTGGAGGGCACGACGACCCGGAACACCCGGCAGATCGCGCAGGAACAGGAGACGATGGCGTCGATGGTCAGCCTGGGCACCAGCCTGGGGAGCCAGGCGGCCAGCATGTCGGTGTATTCGCTCGCCGACAACTTCGACAAGACGCTCGACCTCGCCGCCGACATCCTGCTGAACCCGGTGTTCCCGGACGAGGAACTCTCGCGCTACAAGACCCGGCAGAGGGCGAGCATCATGCAGGCGCGATCGAACCCGTCGTTCCTCGCTCAGGAGCGGTTCTCGCGGGTCATCTACGGAAACCATCCCGCCTCCCGCGTCATGTTGAGCCCCGAGGGCCTCGATCGGGTGACGCGCGATGCGCTGGTCGCCTTCCACAAGGCCCATTACGTGCCGGACGAGGCGATCATCGCGGTTGTCGGTGACATCACCGTCGCCGAGGCGCGCAAGAAGGTCGAGGCGAAGTTCGGCGGCTGGAAGAGATCCGGGGTGCCGGTGCCGCCGGTCCAGGATCCGCCGCCCGTCGGGCCGGCGAAAATCTACCTGGTGGACAGGGCGAACTCGGTTCAAACGAGCCTCATCGTCGGCGCCGCCGGCATCAACCGGATGAACGCCGAGTACGAAGCCATGTCGCTGATGAACACGGTCATCGGCGGCGGACCGACCGGGCGCCTGTTCCTCAACCTGCGCGAGGAGAAGGGGTGGACCTACGGCGCGTACAGCGGCCTGAGCGCGCTGCGGTATCGCGGCCACTGGTCCGCGTCGACCGAGATCCGCGGCGACGTCACCGAGGGCGCGGTTGCCGAGATCCTGAACGAGATCAACCGGCTGCGCACCGAGCGCATCGCCGACAAGGAGTTCGCCGACAAGAAGCGGTCGATGGTCGCCAGCTTCGCGCTGTCGCTCGAGGCCCCGATGTCGATCATGAGCAACTACATCACGTCGCGGATCTACAACTTCCCGGCCGACTACTGGGACAAGTACCCGCAGCGGATGGCGGCGATCACGCAGGACCAGGTGCAGGCCGACGCGAAGAAATACCTCGACGCCGGCGGCATCCAGATCGTGGCGGTCGGCGACGCGAAGAAGATCGTAGACGTCCTGAAGAAGTTCGGGACGGTCGAGGTGTACGACACGGAAGGGAAGATCAAGGGGACGAACTGACGCGTGTCACGGTTGAGAGCCCGCAGTTGGCAGCTGGCCGATTGGCGACTGCCGACTGCGGACTACCGACTTCCGCGCCGGAGGGACGGATCCCGGCTCGCCGAGGACGACCTCCAGCGTCGGCCGCCCCTGGTCCCCGATCCCTGCCCCCCAATCCCCGATCCCCAACCCCTGATCCCTATTCGCGCTTGACCACCCCGATGTTCGCAATCGTCTCGCCCTTCGTCATCGACGGAACGGCTCGCAGTAAGAGGACGACGCCCGCTTCGGGGGCGCGGGCCTCGAGGATCGTCTTGCCGACGTAGTCGGTCACGTAGCCGACCAGCATGCCTTTCTCCACGTAGGTGCCCCGCTTGACCAGCGGATAGAACATGCCCGCCTGATCGCTCGTCATCCCGGCGATCCGTTCGATCCACACGGGGTGCTCGACCACCGATGGCACGCCGGGCAGCATCTGGAGATACCGCATCACGCTCAGGCAGCCGCTGACGAGCGCGTTCACGTCGTCGGTCTCGACGGTTCCGGCGTGGCCGGCCTCGGCCGTCAGTGATGCCTTTCCGCGCGTGCTGGCTGTGTTCTCGAGGTAGCGCGACGCGGCAGGATCCTTCGGCCGGTCGGCCGAGATGATGATGGTGTCGAGGCCGAAGGCGAGCGCCATCTCGCGCGACACCTGGTCCTGCTTCTCTTTGCCCGTGACGGTCCAGTAGCTGTAGGGCCGAAGGCTCTCGTCGAGGTCGCCCCCGTGCAGGTCGATCAGGTGGTCGGACGGTTCGACCACCTCGCGCGTCATCGCGTACGACGCGCGTTCGGTCTGCGTGCCGGTCGGGTTGCCCGGATAGAACCGGTTCATGCTCTTGCCGTCCACCGGGTTGACGTGGGCGATCTTCTGCTCGAACGACGCGAGGTTCACGAGCGGCACGATGATCACCGTGCCCGAGATCTGCGCCGGGTCGAGCAGCGCGATCATCTTCTCGAGCGCGATGATCGACGCATACTCGGTGCCGTGCGCGCCGGCGACGAGCGCGAGGACGCGCCCCGGCCTGGCGCCGTGCACGACCGCCACGGGGATGTTGGTGCCGGCATCGACACCCGCCGGGACGGCAATGACACCGGTGGCCTTCTGGCCGCGAGCCGCCTTCGCGGTGCCCACGGTGAAGGTCGGGCGTGGGTCGGCCGACTGGGCGAACAGGCTGGCCGCGCAGAACAGCGTGCCTGCCAGGACGAGTGCCGAACGCTCGAGCTGAGTTCTCATGGTTGTGCTCCCTTGCGTGCGGCAGTATGAGGCGCGACTGCGGGAGAATGCAATGGGAACACGGGGTGCAGGCGGGAAGGCGGGAGGCGGGAAGGCGGGGGGCGGGAAGGCGAGGACCTGGCGGTGGCGATGGGCCGGTTGGCGGTAGAATCCGGTGATGACCCATCCCTTCTTCCTCGCCGGCTCCTGGCGACAGTCCAGCGAGCCCTTGAACGTGACGTGCCCATACGACAACTCGCTGGTCGGCCAGACCTGGCTGGCGGGTGACGTGGAATTCGAAGAGGCCACGCAGGCGGCAGTCGAGGCGGCCGAGGTCATGCGGCGCCTGCCGGCCTACGAGCGCGCGGCGATTCTCATGCGGGCGCACGGGGACCTCGTTTCGCGACGCGACGAGATCGGCCGCACGATCGCCGGCGAGGCCGGCAAGGCCTTGCGCGATGCGCTGGGCGAAGCCGACCGCGGCATCCAGACGTTTCAGGTGGCGGCCGAGGAGGCCAGGCGCATCGGCGGCGAGGTAATCCCCATGGATCTCGCGCCGCACGGCAGGGGGCGTGTCGCGTTCACCCGGCGGTACCCCATCGGCCCGATTGCCGGCATCTCGCCGTTCAACTTCCCGTTCAACCTGACGGCGCACAAGCTGGCGCCAGCGATTGCCGCGGGCAACCCGATCGTCCTGAAGCCGGCCACCAAGACGCCGCTGTCGGCGCTGATCCTCGCCGACGCGCTCGACAAGGCTGGACTCCCGAAAGGCGCGCTCAGCGTCCTGCCGATGCCACGGCAGGTCGGAGACCGCCTGGTCACCGACAATCGCTACAAGTTGCTGACGTTCACCGGGTCCTCAGCGGTCGGCTGGGGCATGAAGGCGCGGGCCGGGCGGAAGAGAGTGGTGCTGGAACTGGGCGGCAACGCGGCCGTCATCGTGGACGAAACGGCCGACATCGACTACGCCGTGAAGAGGATTGCCGTCGGCGGGTTCGCGCTGGCGGGTCAGAGCTGCATCTCGGTTCAGCGGGTGTTCGTCCACCAGACGGTATTCGACCGCTTTGCCTCGCAACTCGTCGCCCGCCTCGAGGCGCTGAAGGTCGGCGACCCGATGGACCCCACGACCGACATCGGGCCGATGATCGAGGAGTCCGAGGCGGCGCGCATCGAGTCATGGGTGCGCGAAGCGGTGCAGGAGGGCGCGACGGTGCTCACCGGCGGACGCCGGCTCGGCCCGGCTCTGTACGCGCCGACGGTGCTGATCAACGTCGCTGAGACGTCGAAGGTGTGCGCGCAGGAGGTCTTCGGGCCGGTGGTCGGCCTCTATAGGTTCGAGGAGTTCAGCGACGCGCTCGCCAGGGTAAATCGCTCGTCGTACGGCCTGCAGGCCGGGCTCTTTACCGGCGACCTGCTCCGCACGCTCGACGCGATGGACGTCCTCGAGGTGGGCGGAGTGATCGTCAACGATGTCTCTGCGTGGCGCATCGACCACATGCCGTACGGCGGCGTGAAAGACTCAGGGATAGGCCGCGAGGGGCCGCGCTACGCCATCGAGGAGATGACGGAGCAGAAGATCATCGTCATCAACCGGGAGCTGACGTAGTCGGCTGGCGGCCTGCGACCGGCGGCTCGCGGCCCCTGCCGCCTGGCCGCCGGCAAGATCACGAGGTGCCGAGGGGGCGCTCGAGGCGAACGATACGCACCACCGTGTAGCTGCCGGTGCCGGTTGCGCGCAGCAGGGCGATGTCCGAGCTGGCGCCGACGACGAGCGGCCGATCGGACTTGAACGTTTTCCAGTCGGCGATCTGAACGACGTCCCCTTCCTTCCAGCCCTGGTTTGCCACCGCGAACAGGCCCGTCGCATCTACCGTGTCCAGCGTCGAGAACACGCGCATGTCGCCCAGGTCCTCCACGCGAAGCGCCTGGACCGCTTGCCGCACGCCCTTCGCGTCCGCGGGCTTGACGACGCGGCTCGAGCCGAGGGCGAGGTCGCCGGTGAATGGCGCAATCCCGGTGCCGGGAACAATCGACGCGTTCCTGATGATGACGGTGAAGAGATTCGATTCGTTGATGGGCAGCGAGGCGTAACTGGCGGCGTCGGCTCCCTGCACGCGGCCGGTCGCCAGCGCGTCGAGCGCGGTCAGGATAGCCACCACGTTCAGCTTGATCAGGTCCTTGTCGGCCGCGTCTCCCGGGTAGGGTCCTGTTTCGATCAGCACCACCGGCGTTCCCGATTTCGTCACGTTGTCGCCGAACGCGCGCACTTCGAACTCGTCGTCGTACCGCGCAACCTGGCCGGGGGCGAGCGCCTCCACCGATTCGCGGATCACGGCGCAGGTGCGCTTGGCGAGCAACCGGCCCGGCGTCTCCGTTCGCGCCTCGTCGAACGCCGCCGCCAGCAGCGAGATCGACGCCGGCTTCGTCTTGCCAGCGGACGTGCGCCAGCCCTGGTTGTGCAGGTTGAAGCCCAGCGCGGGCTGAAGGCGATTGCGGAGCGCCTTGAGCACCATCCCCTCGGGCGTCTGGAGCAGCAGCGCGTCGCGGTTGATGTCGATCCCCTGCGCATTGCGGCGCTGGAACCGCTCCGCGCCATCGGGGTTGAGCATCGGCACCACGTGAATGGTCAACTGCTGCAGCAGGCGCTGCACGGGAGCGTCGGCCTGGTGACGCGCCAGGATGTGCAGGATGTCCAGGAGGGCCGACGTGGCCGTCGGTTCGTCGCCGTGCATCTGCGACCAGAGCAGGACGTGCATCGGGCCGGTGCCGAACCAGACGTGGTTGATCGAGCGCCCTTCGAGCGACTCGCCGATCTTCTCCATCTGGTACAGCCCGGGGCCCTCTTTCACCGCAGCGTCCAGCCGGGGCAGCAGGCGGGCGTGGTCGAGAAGCGCGGGCGGACCGTAGTCGATGTGCTCCGCCTCCCATACCCGGGCGACGCCCAGGGCGTCGCGTTGGGGGTCCTGCGCTGACGCGGGGGCCACCGACAGCCAGATGCCCAGGACCGCGAACGAGAACACGACGAGAACGCACGGGCGGGGGAGGGTGAGTCGATTCATGGCGGTAAGTATATTAGAGCAGGTTCAGGAGCGCGTCGCCGACGTCCGGGTACCGGAAGTGGTACCCATCGGCGAGGGCTCGCGCCGGGACCATGCGGGTGCTCGCCAGGAGCAGCGGCCCTGCCATTTCTCCAACCGCGAGGCGCAGTGCGAAGGCCGGGGCGGGCAGCAGGCTGGGCCGGTGCAGCACACCTCCCAGCACGTGGGCAAAGTCACGGTTGCGAACCGGGGCTGGGGAACCGAGATTGACCGGGCCGCGAACCTGGTCGTCGGTGATGGCCAGGGCGGCGATGCCCACCCAGTCGTCGACGTGAATCCACGACATGAACTGGCGTCCCGAGCCGAGCGGGCCGCCGCCGAACAGCCTGAACGGCAGCAGCATCCGCGGCAGCGCCCCCGTCTCGGCCGTCAGGACGATCCCGGTCCGCAGCGTCACCACACGGGCGCGGTCTTCGGCCTTGCGCGCTTCGGCTTCCCACCGCGCACAGACATCCGCCAGGAAGCCACGGCCGGCAGAAGCGCCTTCGGTGAGTTCTTCGTCACCCCTATCCCCGTAGTAACCCTGGGCCGACGAACTGACGAACACGGCCGGTGGTTGCCGGAGTCTGTGGATGGCCGCGACCAGGCTTCGTGTCGCCTCGAGGCGGCTGTCGAGGATTCGCGCTTTCCGCGCGTCCGTCCAGCGGCCGTTGGCGATGGACTCTCCAGCGAGGTTCACCACCGCGTCGGCCCCTTCCAGCGCCGAGGCCCAGTCCCCCGCGGTTCCATCCGGGGTCCAGGCAAGAGACGACCGCGCGCCTTCCCACGGGGTGGATGCGCTGGCGCCACGGGTCAACACCAGCACGCGGTGCCCGTCGGCGATGAGGCGTTCGGACAACGCCTGCCCGAGAAACCCGCTCCCGCCCGCGATGGCAATCTTCATGTACGCCTTTGGAAATTCTAACGCGAAAGTCACTTGAGTTGACGCTCAGGGTCGTCGTCAACCCAAGTGAGCAGCGGGATAGTTGTATTCCGGCTGGCGACCGAGCCTGGCGTGTGACATGGGTGATTGACTGACCACTGGCAATTGGCAACTGACCATTGGCCCCTGGCAACCGGCAACTGCCCATGCTACCGTCGTCCCTCGTGAACAGGCAGAAACACGAAAGCCGCAGAGGTGGGCGACCAGGCGCGACCCCCGGGGGCCCAGAGGCGCGGGAACCCGAGCAGCCTCGGCTTCTCGATGCCCCGTCGTCGACCTCCGACCACTTCTCGGGCACTGTCGAGCGGGTGACCTTTCACAACGAGGAGAACGGCTTCTCGGTCCTGCGCGTCCAGGCGCGCGGCCGTCGCGAACTCGTCACCGTCGTTGGCCACGCGGCCTCGGTGTCACCCGGCGAGTTCGTCCAGGCGGAGGGCAGCTGGGTCAACGACCGCGTTCACGGCGTGCAATTCAGCGCCCGCCTCCTGCGGGCTGTCGCGCCCACGACGGTCGAGGGGATCGAGAAGTACCTGGGGTCGGGCCTCGTGAAGGGAATCGGGCCGCACTTTGCGGGCCGACTCGTCAACGCGTTCGGAGCCTCAGTCTTCGATGTCATCGACCAGGCGCCGGAGAAGCTCAGGTCGGTCGAGGGGATCGGCCGCGTCCGCGCGCAACGGATCGTCGATGCCTGGCGCGAGCAGAAGGCGGTCCGGGAGATCATGGTCTTCCTCCACTCGCACGGCGTCGGCACGTCGCGCGCCGTGAGAATCTTCAAGACCTACGGGCAGGACGCGATGGCCATCATCTCCGAGAACCCCTACCGGCTGGCCGCCGACATTCGCGGCATCGGGTTCCTGACGGCCGACAAGATCGCCGGGACGCTGGGCATCGAGAAGACCGCGATGATCCGGGCTCGCGCCGGCATCGGCTACACGCTCGGAGAGGCGATGGACGAAGGGCACTGCGGGCTCCCGCTCGCCGAACTCCGGCCGGCCGCCTCGAAGCTGCTCGATATCCCCGAGACGTTGGTCGGCGAAGCGCTGGCACTGGAACTGTCGGCCGGCACGGTGGTCGAGGACACGGTGGCCGGCGCCGCGTGCGTGTTTCTCGCCGGCCTGCACGCCGCCGAGCGGATGATTGCAGCACGGATCCGCGGCCTGGCGTCGGGATCGATCCCGTGGAAGCCGATCGATGCCGAGCGCGCCATTCTCTGGGTGGAGGCGCGGCTGTCGATGTCGCTGGCCGCCATGCAGGCCGAAGCGCTGCGACTGGCCGTCCGGTCGAAGTTCCTCGTCATCACGGGCGGCCCCGGCGTGGGCAAGACCACGCTGCTGAACGCGATTCTGGCGGTCATCGGCGTGCGCAACATCCGTCTTGCGCTGTGCGCGCCGACCGGGCGGGCGGCCAAGCGCCTGTCGGAGACGACCGGCCTCCAGGCGAAGACCATTCACCGGCTGCTGGAGGTGGACCCGCGCGGCGGCGCGTTCAAGCGGCAGGAATCGCACCCGCTGGCGTGCGACCTGCTCGTGGTGGACGAGATGTCGATGGTGGACGTCCCGCTGATGCACGCGCTGCTTCGCGCCGTGCCGCCGCACGCGTCCGTCATCCTGGTGGGCGACGTCGATCAGCTGCCGTCGGTCGGACCGGGACAGGTGCTGTCGGACATCATCGAGTCGGGGGCCGTGCCGGTCGTCCGGCTCACAGAGGTGTTCCGCCAGGCGAGCGAGAGCCGGATCATCGTCAACGCCCACCGGATCAACCGGGGCGAGATGCCGGAGGTGGCGGCGGCAAACGCGGTGTCTGATTTCTACTTCATCGAGGTCGACGATCCTGAGCAGGGGGCGGCGCGGCTGCTCCAGATCGTGGGCGAGCGGATCCCCGCGAGGTTCGGCCTCGACCCCGTGCGCGACGTCCAGGTGCTGTGCCCGATGAACCGCGGCGCCCTGGGCGCCCGCGCCCTGAACGTGTCGCTGCAGCAGTTGCTGAACCCGGGGCGGGAGCCGCACATCGAACGGTTCGGCTGGGTGTACGCGGTCGGCGACAAGGTGATGCAGATCGAGAACGACTACGACAAGGACGTCTACAACGGCGACCTCGGGTTCATCACCGCGCTCGACGCGGACGCCGGCGAGCTCACGGTGGACTTCGACGGCCGCGAGGTGGTCTACGACCTCTCGGATCTCGATCGGCTGGTGCTCGCCTACGCGACCACCATTCACAAGGCCCAGGGATCCGAGTACCCGGCCGTCGTCATTCCCCTCTCCACGCAGCACTACCCGATGCTGCAGCGCAATCTCGTGTACACGGGCATCACGCGGGGCCGGAAGCTGGTGGTGATCGTCGGCCAGAGGAAGGCGCTGGCGATTGCCGTGGCGGGCAGACATTCGAGGCGGCGGTGGACGAAGCTGCGCGAGTGGCTCACCGCGAGCTGAACCCTTCGACTCGCTTCGCTCGCTCAGGGCAGGCCGCCTGCCGGCGGGCGACCGGCCGGTCGCCCCTACGGAGTCTCTGGCTGCCCAGCGCCTGCTGCCTGCTGTCCGCTGTCCGCTTGACACGCCATCCGAATCGATGTTAACTAAATAGTTAGTTTAACCTACCGGTTAGTTAATCGCCCGGGAGCGCGGGACGCGGGCGGGCGACGGAGGAAGGCGTGAAGAGAGCGGCTGGAAAGACGCGCGGCGCCATCCTGGCGGCGGCGGCAACCGAGTTCGCCGCCGACGGGTTCGCCGGCGCGTCGGTGGCCGACATCGCCGCCCGCGCTCGGGTCAACAAAGCGATGATCTACTACCACTTCAAGAGCAAAAAGGGTCTCTACGTCGAGATCCTTCGCGACGTCTTCCGCTTCATGGGCGCCCGCACGGCTGACATCGCCGCCTCGGACCGGGAGCCGGGCCCCAAGATCGAGGTGTTTATCGACGCCCTCAACGACATGGCGGTCAGCCGGCCCTACATGCCGCCCATCATGATGCGCGAGATGGCCGAGGGCGCCATCCGCCTCGACGCCAACACGCTGCGGCTGATGGCAGGGATCTTCAACAACCTGAGGCTCATCCTGGAGGAGGGCGCACGCAAGGGCGTGTTCCGGCCCGCCAACCCGCTCCTCACGTATTTCACGCTCATCAGCCCGGTCATCTTCTTCCGCGCCACGGCCCCCCTTCGCGCCGCGCTCGAAAAGTCGCACATCATCGACACGCGCGTGGTCGAGGCGGCGACGTTCGTGGCGCACCTGAAAGCCGCCGCTCTCACGGTTCTGCTCGCCAACCCGGCCCCACCGGCGGCCCGGCAGCCGGCGCATCGGCGTTCACGCTCGACCCGTTCTGGAGACCACGCATGAAAGCGAAGGCTCTCGTCACCGTCGTTCCCGTTGCTCTTGCCGTCGCGGTGCTCACCGCCGGGTGCGCGTCGAAGGCGCCGTCCGATCGCGTCCGCGCCTCGGGCAGTGTCGAAGCCACCGAAGTCCAGATCTCCTCGCAGGTCGGCGGTCGCCTCCTCGAGTTGAAGGTGGCCGAAGGCGACCGCGTGACGGCCGGCCAGGCGATCGCCCAACTGGACACGACCGATGCCCTGCTGGCGCTGCGGCGGGCCGCCGCGGATCGCGACCAGGCCGCTGCCCAGCTTGCCCTGCTCGAGGCCGGCTCGCGCCAGGAGGACATCCGTCAGGCCGAAGCGCAGGTGAGAGGCGCAGAGGCTGACACCGCCGGCGCCCGCGACGACCTCGCGGCCGCCGAAACGGACCTGGGCCGCTTCGAATCGCTGCTCAAGTCGAACTCCGGCTCCCAGAAGCAGCGCGACGATGCGGCGACCAGGCGGGACGTGGCACGATCCCGGCTGCTCTCGGCGCAGGAGCGCGTGCGCGCCGCCCGCGAGGCGCAGGTGCGCTTCGAGCGCGGGCCGAGGCCGCAGGAGATCGCCGCTGCCCGGGCCCGACTCGCGGCGTCCAACGCGCAGATTGCCACCCTCGAACAGAACGTCAAGGACGCCACGGTGGTTGCCCCGGTGGCCGGCACGGTCACCCAGAAACTCGCCGACGCGGGCGAGATCCTGGCGCCGCGGACGCCGATCGTGAACGTCGTCGATCTCGACCACGCCTGGGCGAACATCTACATCGACGAACCGCTCATCCCGCGACTCCGCCTCGGCCAGCCGGCGACGCTCTACAGCGACGCAGGCGGCGCCGGCATCAAGGGCACCGTCACGTTCATCTCGCCGAAGGCCGAGTTCACGCCCCGCAACGTGCAGACAGCCGAGGAGCGGTCGAAGCTCGTATACCGCATCAAGGTCTCGGTGGACAACACGCGGGGCGTCCTGAAGCAGGGCATGCCGGTGGAAGCCGATGTACCGCTGTCGGCGAAGTAGCGGCCATGTCCGACACCGCTGTCGTCCTCGACCGTGTCACCAAGCGCTTCGGCACAACCGTCGCCGTCAACGACGTGTCGCTCGAGATCCGTCGCGGCGAGATGTTCGGCCTGATTGGCCCTGACGGCGCGGGCAAGACAACGACCATCCGGCTGATCTGCGGCCTGCTGCGCGCGGACGCGGGCCGGATAGGCGTGCTGGGTGCCGACCCCATCAGGCAGCACGCCACCGTGACGGGGAGCGCCGGCTACTTCTCCCAGCGCTTCAGCCTCTACGGTGACCTGAGCATCGACGAGAACATCGCGTTCTTTGCGGAAATCCATGGGCTCACCGACTTCGGAGCGCGGCGCGATCGGCTGCTCGACATGACGCAGCTCACGCCGTTTCGCCATCGCCTGGCCGACCGCCTGTCCGGCGGCATGAAGCAGAAGCTGGCACTCGCGTGCACGCTCGTCCACGAACCGCAGGTCATCCTGCTCGACGAGCCGACGACGGGCGTAGACCCGGTATCGCGCCGCGAGTTCTGGAAGCTGCTCTCCGAGTTCCTCGCCCAGGGGATCACCATCGTGATGGCCACGCCCTACCTGGACGAGGCCGAGCGCTGCTCTCGTGTCGGCCTGCTCTCGGGAGGCACGCTGCTCGTGGTCGATACGCCTCAGGCGCTGCGGGACGGCCTCCCGGGCGTGATCGTCGAGGTGCTTGCGCAGTCCCAGCACGAGGCGATCGACGCGCTCCGCTCGCTGCCTGGCGTCGCGGACATCCTGAGTTTCGGCGAGCGCGTCCATGTGCGGTGGACCGACAGCCAGCCGGGGACGGCCGCGCAGCAGATCGAGCGCCGGCTCCGCGAACAGGGAATTGACGTGGCGGGCATCCGGGAGATCCCGGCCTCGCTCGAGGATGTCTTCATCAACAGGGTGGCCGTACCATGAACTCGCTCCAGATTTCGCTCGTGACCGTCCTGTCTGCGGCGCTCCTGGCAGGCGACGGCGCCGCGCAAACCTCATCGCGCCTCACGCTCGACGACGCGATCGCCCGCGGTCTTGCCGCCAGCCATCGCCTGGCCGAGCTGACGGCGAGGCAGCAGGGGGCCGCGGCAGCCGTGCAGGGCCGCCAGGCGGCCGGCCGACCGCAGCTCTCGGCCCAGGCGGGCTATACCCGCACCAACCACGTGGACGAGTTCGGCATCCAGATGCCGGGCCAACCGCTCCGTATGATCTACCCGGATGTGCCCGACAACTTCAGGACCCGGCTCGACTTCCAATGGCCCATCTACACGTTCGGCCGGATCGACGCGCTGGAGCGCGCGGCTCGCGCGGAGTCGGACGCGACCGGCTTCGACATGGCGGCGGCCAGGAACGACCTGAAACTGGAGATCACGCGCGCATTCTGGGCGGTCGTCACCGCGAACGAGGCCGTGCGGGTGGTGGACGAGTCGCTGAAGCGGATGGACGCGTCGGTGGAGGACATGCGCAACCGGCTGAAGGTCGGCCTCGTGCCGCCCAACGACGTCCTGTCATTGGAGGCGCAGCGCTCGCGACAGCAGATGCTGCTGGTGCAGGCGCGCAACAACCGCGAGCAGATGCTGACCGATCTCCGGCGCCTGACCGGCGCGCCCCCCGACAGCCCGCTGGAGATCGATGCCGTCCTCGAAGCGCCCGCCGCCGCGGTGGCGCCAGCCGACAGTCTGGTGGTCGCCGCCCGCGGCGCGAGGCCCGACAGGAAGGCGCTCGAGACCCGGGTGCAGGGTGCGGGCGAGCGGCGCGAGGCCGCGCTCGCCAACAAGCGGCCGGTCATCTCGGTGGGCGCCGGCGTGGACCTGGCCAGGCCAAATCCCCGGATCTTCCCGCGGGCTGCCGCGTGGAACGAGTCGTGGGATGCCAGTGTGAACTTCACCTGGACGTTCTGGGACTTCGGCCGCGTGCAGGCCGACGTGGCCGAGGCCCGGGCGAACGAGCGCGCGGTTCGCGAGCGCCTGGCCGAGTTCGACACGGTGCTCGATTTCGAGGTCCGCCAGCGTCGTCTCGACATCGAATCGGCGGGCGCCGCTGTCGCGGCCGCGATCGACTCGGTGCGGGCGGCCACCGAGGCGCGTCGCGTGGTCGGCGAGCGCTTCGCCTCGGGCGTGGCGACCAGCACCGAAGTGCTCGACGCGCAGGTCGCGCTGCTCCAGGCGGGGCTCGATCGCACGCAGGCGCTGGCCAGCGTGCGCCTGGCAGAAGCCCGGCTCGAACGCGCGCTCGGACGGTAATCATGGCTGCCCCCGCTCCTTCATCCATGGACGCCATCGTCGTCACCGACCTCACCCGCCGGTTCGGCAGCTTCGTCGCCGTGGACCATGTGTCCTTCACGGTCCGCACGGGCGAGATCTTCGGCTTCCTCGGCAGCAACGGCGCCGGCAAGTCCACGACCATCCGGATGCTGTGCGGACTGCTCGAGCCGACCTCGGGAACCGCCCTCGTCGGCGGGATCGACGTGAAGCGGGATCCCGAGGGCGTCAAGGCGCACATCGGGTACATGTCGCAGAAGTTCTCGCTCTATGAGCTGCTGTCGGTCGATCAGAACATCCGCCTGTACGCGGAGCTGTACGGCGTGGCGCCGGAGCGCTTCGCGGAACGGCGTCGATTCGTGATCGAAATGGCGGGACTTCACGGCCGGGAGGCTGCGCTTCCGAGGGATTTGCCGGGAGGGTTCCGGCAGCGCCTGGCGCTCGGCTGCGCGATCCTCCACGAGCCGCCCATCCTGTTCCTGGACGAGCCGACGGGCGGCGTCGACCCGATTTCGCGGCGGCAGTTCTGGCGGCTGATCGACCAGCTGTCGCGGTCCGGCGTGACGGTACTGGTCACCACGCACTACCTGGACGAAGCGGAGTATTGCCATCGCCTCGCCCTGATCCACGCGGGCAAGCTGGCGGCCCTCGGCACGACGGGCGAGCTGAAGCAGATCTTCGCGGACCGCCCGATCGTCGAGATTCGGACCCGCCGTTCCGTGGACGTGATGCGCGCGCTCGACGCGATGGAGGATGTCGAGGAGAGCAGCTTGTTCGGCACCGCCGTGCACGCGGTGCTTCGGTCCGGTGGGGTCTCCCCGGCGGATCTCGTCGCCCGGCTGGCCTTGCAGCGGCTCGAGGTCGAGTCGGTGGAACCTGTTCAACCGTCGCTCGAGGACGTGTTCCTCGACGTGGTGGAAAAGGCGGCGCGCAAATGAGGAAGGCGCTCGCGGTCGGCAAGAAGGAATTCCGGCAGATCGTGCGCGATCGGCGCACGCTCATGATCCTGCTGTTCATCCCCGTCTTCTTCCTGCTCCTGTACGGCTACGCGCTGAACTTCGACATCAAGCACGTGGCGCTGGCCGTCGAGGACCGGGACGACAGCGTGGAGAGCCGCGCCCTGGTCTCGGCGTTCCTCAACTCGGGCTACTTCGACCTGGCCGCCACGCTCCGTTCGCCGCAGGATCTCCGGCGGGTGATGGACGCCAACGTGGCGCGGGCCGCGCTTATCATCCCCGAGAACACCGGTCGCTCGGTCCGACGGGGTCAGGCCGCGCCGGTACAAATCATCATCAACGGCGACAACGCCAACACGGCGGCGACGGTGCTGGGCTACTCGGTCACCATCGTCCGCAGCGTCTCGATCAGCCTGATCGTCGAGCAGCGAGGGTTGAACCTCTCGCCGCCCGTCAGCGTCGAGCCTCGGATCTGGTTCAACCCGGAACTCCGCAGCACGCTGTTCCTCGTTCCCGGGCTGATCGCCTTCATCGGGATGATCACCGCGACCATCTCCACCGCGCTTTCTGTCGTCCGGGAAAAGGAGCGCGGGACATGGGAGCAGGTACGAATGGCGCCCATCAACACCGTGTCGTACGTCGTCGGCAAGACGTTGCCGTACCTGGGACTGTCCCTCATCTCGTCGATGGCCATCGTCGTGGCTGCGATGTGGCTGTTCGACCTGCCGATGCGCGGCTCCTGGGGATCCCTGCTCCTGGCCACCACGCTGTTCCTCCTCGCTGCGCTCGGGACTGGCCTGCTGGTCTCGACCATTGCCGACTCGCAGCTGATCGCGTTCCAGGTGGTGTTGATTCTGGCCTTCCTGCCGACGTTCCTCCTGTCCGGGTTCATCTTTCCCATCCAGAACATGCCCACACCGATCCAGGCGGTCACGTATCTGGTGCCGGCGCGTTACTTCCTGGTCGCCCTGCGGGGAATCGTGCTGAAGGGAGTCGGTCTGGCCGCCGTGTGGCGCGACATGACGGCGCTCAGCATCTATGCCGTCGTCGTGCTCGGCCTGGCGTCGGCCCGCCTGGCGCGCGAGAGAGGGTGAGGCGGAGGTACCATGCGACGCCTGTTCTTCATGATCTGGAAAGAACTCCTCGAGCTTCGGCAGGACAAGCGGATGCTGCCGATCGTGTTCGTGGCGCCGATCCTTCAGCTCATTGTCCTCGGCTACGCGACGACCACGGACGTGAAGAACGTGCCGATGATCGTGGCGGACGCCGACCGGTCCGCGGCCAGCCGCGAGTTGATCCAGAAGTTCGACGCGTCGCCGTACTTCACGGTCACGTCGATCGTGACCAGCGTGAACGACGTGGCGCCCTATCTCGAAGAGGGTCGCGCCTGGATGGCGCTGTCGATCCCGGTCGGGTACGGACAGCAGGTCGGCGCAGGACGTCCGACCAGCGTCCAGATCGTGGCGGATGGAACCGACGCGAACTCCACGAACATCGCGCTCGGGTACGCCAGCAACCTCGTGGCCTCCTACGCGCAGGAGCTGCTGGCCGCGCGACTGCCGGGCGGCCGGCTCCCGGCGGGGCTCGAGGCGGACGTCCGCGTCTGGTTCAACCCGCAACTGGAGAGCAAGGACTTCATGATCCCCGGCGTCCTGGCAATCCTGCTCATCGTCATGACCATCGTGCTCGCCTCGATGGGGATCGTGCGCGAGAAGGAACTGGGAACGCTCGAGCAGCTGAACGTGACGCCGCTCCGGCGCTGGCAGCTCATCGTCGGCAAGCTCCTGCCCTACGGCCTGATCGGGATGATCGACATCTTCCTGGTGGTGGGCGTGGCGCGGCTGTGGTTCCGCGTGCCGCTGCTCGGAAGCTTCTGGCTGCTGTTTGGGCTGAGCCTGGTGTTCCTGCTCAGCACGCTGGGCCTCGGCCTGTTCGTCTCCACGATCTCAGAGAACCAGCAGCAGGCCATGATGACGGCGGTCTTCTTCTTTCTGACGCCGATGATCTACCTGTCGGGATTCGTGTTTCCGATCGAGAACATGCCGGCCGTCATCCAGCCGTTTACGTATCTCATCCCGATGCGGTATTACCTGGTCATCGTGCGAGGGATCTTCCTGAAGGGAGTCGGGCTGGACGTGTTGTGGCCACAGGCGCTGGCGCTGCTCGCGTGGGGCGTGGCGATCCTGGGTCTCGCCACGCTGCGGTCAAGCAAGCGGGCGGCGTAAAACGCGCCGCCCGATTGACACCCGCGGGGAAGCCAACGAGCTTATGCCACCGCCGACTTCAGGTCGGACGTGCATTGGGGACACCGGCTCGCCTTGAGCGGAATTGTCGACGTGCAGTACGGACATGCCTTCGTCACCACCTCGGGAGCCGGCGCCGGCGTGCGCATCCGATTCACCTGCTTCACCACGAGGAAGATCGCAAACGCGATGATGGCGAAATCGACGACGCTGTTCAGGAACAGGCCGTAGTTGAACGTCACCGCGCCCGCCTTCTTCGCCTCCTCGAGGGTCGCGAACGAGGCGCCGGAGAGCGTGAAGAAGAGATTCGAGAAGTTCACCTTGCCGAGCAGGAGGCCCAGCGGAGGCATCAGAATGTCAGCCACGAACGAGCTGATGATCTTCCCGAACGCCGCACCGATGACGATGCCAACGGCCATGTCGAGCACGTTGCCCTTCATGGCGAATTCCTTGAACTCCTTCAACATCGTATTCTCCTCGACCAAGTGCCAGATCACGTGAGGCAGCACGATCGGACGAACACGGTAGTGTCGCAAAGCGCGGCGGGAGAAGTCTAGCCAGAACTGCGATCTGGGCGGGATACGGTGCGGGAAGGGTTGAGCAGCGAGCGAAGAGGCAGAACGCAGGGCTGGCGCGAGACCAGCGTGGAAGGTTGCCTGGGCCCAGGAAGTGGCCGGCTGCTACCGCTCTCGTGGCAGGTCCAGCTGCATCGTCCCGGTGTAGATCGCCATGCCGACGACGGCATCGATGCCCTTGGCGTCGAGATTGTCAACTTCCGCCTGCGTGGCGATGCCGCCGGCAGCGGAGAGCCGGCGCGTGGTGGCCGCGCGGATGGTCTCGATGGCGGCCAGGTCCATTCCCTGCATCAGTCCCTCGTGGTCTACGTCGGTGTAGAGGAACCCGCCGCAGTACGGTTCGAGCGCCTTGATGGCTTCGAGTGGCGTGATGGCCAGCGTCGTCCGCCAGCCGTGGATAACGAGGCGGCCACCGCGCGTATCCACGGCCGCCACCACCTGGTCGCGGCCGACAGCGTCGCAGACCTTTGCGGCAAACGACAGGTCCGGACGCCCTTCTTTGAAGAGCGCCGAGCTGAGGATGACCTGCTTCGCGCCCGCGTCGATGACCTGCTTCGCGCGTTCGACCGAGCGGATGCCGCCGCCGACCCGGCATGCCAGCTTGGCGGAGACGCGTCGCACGAGGTCGTCGTTGTTGCCGGTAGCCATGGCCGCATCGATGTCGATGAGCTGCACCATGGGAAAGTTCCGGAAGCGCCGGACCCAACGGAAGACGTCGGAGCTTTCGATGGCAACCCGGTCGCCCTGGACGAGCTGGACGACTTTACCGCCTTTGAGGTCGATACTGGGGATGAGCATGAGCCGGCCGCACAACTACCGCCGCCCCCGATCAATCGACCGGGTGGGGCCAGGTCTTGAATCCTCACTTTTTTCAGACCTGCCCCCACCAGCATCGCACCGGGATGGCGTTTGCCGCAAGGTGTCGTTTCAGCGCGAACAGATCGCGTTCGGCCCGAGCGTCTTGCGCGCCTCGTCGTACACGGCGCGCACTTCCCGATAGCCGAGGTAGTAGGTGGTGAGCTGCACGGGGCTCGTGATGCTGCGCCTGGAAAGCCCCTGGGCGGCCAGCGATACGGTTCCCTTCGGCTGCGCCGCAAGTCGCAAGTCGCAAGCCCCAAGCCGGATTACTGGCCACCTCGTCCGCCGCGGCCACCACGCCGCGCACCGCCGACGGCCGGCGCCGCGTCAAAGGCCACCGGGCGGCCGTCCACGAACACGTGCTTCACGGTCGTCTTCTCGTCGAACAGGTCGCCATCGGTGATCACGAGGTTCGCAATCTTGCCCTTCTCGATGGAGCCAACCCGGTCCGTGGCCCCGGCAATCGTCGCCCCGTTGATCGTCAGGGCGCGAATCGCCGCGTCGGCCGACAAGCCGGCCTTGACGGCCTTCGCGGCGTTCCGCACGAAGTCCTTCGGATCGGTCAGCCCTCCCGACTCGAAGGCGAAGACCAGGCCGGCCTTGTCGAGCGCGGCGGGAACTTTCGGCGCGTTGGCCCGCTCGCGGAGAACGCGAATCGGCTCGTCGGCATCGGGCGCCAACATGCGGGAGCGTGTCGGGAAGTTGAGGCTGTAGATGACCCGGGCCTTCTGCGCCTTCAGATCCGCTGCGGCCTGGTCGGCCTCGATGGCGCCGGTAATGATCGGATCGAGCTTGAACTCCTTCGCCAGGCTGAGCGCGCGGCGAATCTCGTTCGCGTTCCCCGCCTGGAACGCCACCGGCATCTTTCCGGCGAGCGCGGGCTGGAGCGCCTCGAGCGACGCGTCGTACACCGGGCGGGTCGCCGGCTTCTTCCCGCGATCGAAGAGCGCCATCTCGAGCTGGTAGTGACCGCCATCGAGGAACGCCTGGCGCACGAACGCGATGACACCCATCAGCGAGCCCGGATAGCCACCGTCCCCTTCGCGCGCGGGGAACGACACGTGAAGAGCGACCGGTGTGCGGAGGACGTACTGTCCTCGACGCTCGTCCGCCAGGTTGCCGATCTGCGGCTCATCGTCCGGCGCGACGACGTTGATCAACGAGCTTCGGCCCTTGATCACGTCGCCTGTCGGCACCGAGAGCACCGTGGTGATCCCCGCGGCGGCCAGGCGCCTGAGCTCGGGCGCGTCGGCGCGCAGGCACGCCGCGGCCTCGAGCTGTGGACGGAGAATAAACTGACGCCGGGCCCGCTCGATTTCCATGAGCGTCCGGGCGTCGCGGGGCGGCTCGGCGGACGGGATCACGAGTCCGGCGGAGTTGCCCATGTCGATCAGGCCCGGGTAGACGGACAGTCCTTTGCCGTCGATCACCACCGCGTCGGCCGGGGCCGACAGGCCGGAGCCGACCGCCTCGATGAAGCCGTTGCGGACGAGAACCGTACCCGATTCGATCGGCGCGCCGGCCGCGGTGACGATGCGCGCCCCGGTGATGGCATAGACGTGCGGCGCCTCGGCGCGGCCGGCAAAGACGGCGGCGACCACGAGCGCAAAGGCAAGGACGATGGTCGGGGTGTATCGCGTGTTCATGAGAGCCTCGTCACGGCGGGGGCTGCCTTCGACTTCGCTCAGGCCAAGGAAGCCCCGCCCTACCGCTTTGGGTAGCTACCGCTTCAGGTAGCGCTCGTAGAGCGACAGGTGCTTGTTGGCCAGTTCCACGTCCTGGCCGTTGATGATGACGTGCGTCACCTCGGTGCGCACCTCGAGCGGGTCGCCCTTTGCCACCAGCAGGTTCGCCGTCTTGCCTGGCTCGATGCTGCCGAGGGTGTCGGCAACGCCCAGGATCTCGGCGGCGTTCACGGTGAGCGCTCGAAGCGCCTCGTCGCGCGACAGTCCCCACGCCACCGACATCGCCGCCTGGTAGGGCACCTGCCGCACGTTCGCGTTGTCGCCGGTGGCGAACGCGAACTTGACGCCCGCCTTCGCCAGTTCTGCCGCGGCCTGGTAGCTGGCGGCGTGGAACTGGTCCTCACGGGTGGGCAGCGTCAGGATCGAACCGAGGATCACGGGGACGTTCTTCTCCTTGAGCAACGCCGCGACGAGCGCCGCCTCGGGGCCGGAGCAGATCACGATCCGAATCCCGGCGCGCTCGGCAAACGCGACGGCGTCCTCGATGTCCTGCGCCCGGCTGGCCGTCGTAAACAGCGGGATCTGCTTGTCGACAACCGGGACCAGCGCCTCGAGCATCCAGTCCACCTGCCGGTCCGGTCCGCTTGCCTTTGCGTAGGCCCGTGCCTGGTCGAACACCCGCATCAGCCCATCGAGCCGGGCGTCGCGTTCCCGTTTCAGGTCGTCGTAGGTGCGTTCGCCCGTACCGCCGCCAGCGCCTCCGGGCCCGCCGCGTCCTCCGCCTCCGCCCACGCCCGGGAACTGGAAGCTGATCCCGGCGATGGGCTGCACGGTGCTCTCTTCCCAGGTCCATCCATCGAGGTTCATCACCGGCACCTGGCCGCCGAGCACACCGCCGTTGGGGAAAACGGCCACTGTGGTCACGCCATTGGCGCGGGCCACCAGGATCGCCTCGCTGTCGTTGTGGTAGGCCACGACCGTCCGCATGTGCGGGTTGTAGTCGAGCATCTCCGTGGTGTCTTCGTAGCCGCGAGGACCTGGCTCGGAGAGGCCAATCGTCGTCTTCGCGTTGATCCAGCCCGGGTACACCTCGGCACCCGCCGCGTCGATCACCTTCGCGCCGGCAGGAACCGTCACATTCGCTCCCACGGCTTCGATCTTCCCGTCGCGGATCACGATGGTGCCGCGCTCGATCGTGGGCTTCGTGACGGGAACGATCTTCGCGTTGGTGATCGCCAGCACGCCCTTCGTCTTGGTGCCGGCGGTCATCTTCGGCGCAAGGCGCGCGAGCAGGGCTTTGCCGCCCGACGGCGGGGTCGCGGACGACTGGGGCGATGCCCCTGTGGCGGGCGTCGCGCTGTCCACGGCCTGGGCCACCGCACCCGGCCGGCGTTCGCTGGCCTGCCGTTCCGCCTCCTCGGCCGCCATCAACTCGGCCTTCTCCTGGTCCACCTTCGCCACGCGTTCGAGGTCCGCCTGCCGGTCGTAATAGAGCACGCCGTCGATGTAGGTCCGCTCCACCACGGCGTAGGAGCTCAATGGGTGCTTCGTCCAGATGACGATGTCCGCATCCTTGCCCGCTTCGAGCGAGCCGACCCGCTTCTCGAGGCGAAGCTGCTTCGCCGGGTTGATCGTCACCAGTTCCAGCGCCTGCTGCTCGGTGAGGCCGCCCCAGTGCATCATCTTCGCCGCCTCGGTGTTCAGGCGACGCGCGTGCTCGGCGCTATCCGAGTCGATGGAGACCACCACGCCGGCCTTCATCATAATGGCGGCGTTGTAGGGGATCGCGTCGATCGCCTCCACCTTGTAGCCCCACCAGTCGGAGAACGTCCCGACCGCCGCGCCATGCGCGGCCAGCTCCTTCGCGACCTTGTATCCCTCGAGACCGTGCTCGAACGTCGTCACCTTGAAGCCGAACTCCTCCGCGAGGCGCAGCATCATCAGCATCTCGTCGGAGCGGTACGCGTGCACGTGGGTGAGGCGTTTCCCCTCGAGCACTTCGACCAGCGGATCGAGCTGGAGGTCGCGGCGCGGCGCGAGGACGTTCTCGCCGGCCTTCTTGCGTTTCTCGTAGTCCTGCCAGGCCCGCTGGTAGGCCCGGGCGCGCGTGAACGCGTCGCGGATGACGAACTCCACGCCCGGCCGGCTCGCGGGGTACCGCGATGGACCGGGCTGCACGGCACCGGTCCTCATCGCCTTGGGGTTCTCGCCCAGCGCGAACTTGAGGCCCGGCAGCCCGGCGTCGAAGACGAACTCTTCTGCGCGGCTCTTGCCCCAGCGCAGCTTGATAATCGTGTTCGTGCCGCCAATCGGGTTGGCGCTCCCGTGGAACACGCTGGCCACCGTCACGCCGCCGGCCAAGTCGCGGTAGATATTCACGTCGTCCGGGTCGAGCACGTCGAGGACGTTGGTCATCGAGCTGACCGTCGTCCCGCCTTCGTTCGTGGAGTCCTCCGCAATGTGGGAGTGTTCGTCGATGATGCCAGGCGCGACGAACTTGCCGGTCGCGTCCACGACCTCGGCTCCAGCCGGAACAGCGAGGTTGGCGCCGACGGCGGCGATCTTCCCGTCGCGGACGATCACCATGCCGTTGGGAATCGTGCCCTTCGTGACGGTCAGGATGGTGCCGCCCTTGATGACAAGCGGCGCCGTGGCGCTGCGCGCCGGCGCTTGCGCTGTGACGAGCGGCGCCCACGCGGACGCGCAGGCGATCGCGGCCGCGACGGCCAGCAGGCCACGCAGGTATCGGGAATTCACAATGCCCTCCAATGAGTGCAGGAGACGGAATCGCGCTGGCGGCGAGGACCGGCCGCCGGCTCAGGCGGTGCAAGTATAGTGGAATCTGGGTGGCGACTCGGCTTGTGACCGGGCGTGAGGCTATACTTTCCTAACATGAACGCCGGCATCGCGTCTCGCAGTTCTCGACGAACCACACGGGTCCCGACCATCCTGCTGCTGGTCGCCTCGGCCGTTCTCGCCGTCCACACCGTGGCTCCGCCGACGCCCGAACCGCTGCTGCTGGTTGGTGTCCGCATCCTGGATACTCTCGCAGGTCGGTACCTGCCAGCGGCGGGCGTCCTGGTGGTCGGCGATCGCATCACCGACATCTTCGTGCGGCTTCCAACGAATCTCCCGGCCGGCACACGCCGGATCGACCTGGCTGGCGCGACCCTGGTCCCCGGGCTGGGCGACATGTTCGCGACAGCGGCGCCCGACGGGTCTGCCGACGCGGACTTCTACTATGCGATGGCGCTCGCCCACGGCGTCACGAGCTACCGCGTGGTTGGCGGACGATTGCCGTGGGCGGCATCACAGCGCGAGCGGGTGAAAGCTGGCGAGATCGTGGCGCCGCGGCTGTGGATTGGCGGCCCCAGGTTCGACCAGCAGGCGCCGCCGTCGTTCTCGACACGCAGGGTGGCGGATGAGGCGGCCGCGCGCCGCGAGGTGGCCGAGCAGGCATCGCTCGGCGCCGAATGGGTGTCCGTCTCTGCGACCACCGGGCCCGACGTCTACCGGGCGATCGTGGGCGCCGCGCGAACTGGCGGGCTGCGCGTCAGCGGCGAGCCCGGTGCGACACCGACCGGCGAACTGGTCCGGCTTGGCGTTGACGCCATCGACCGACTGGGGTTCTGGACGAGAGGCCGCCAGGACTACGAACGCGAGCTGGGCTCGCGGCCGGATTACCCGCGCACCGTCGGCGACGAGCTGACCGACTATCTCTGGCAGCGCGCGGGCGCAGCCGACCTCCGGCCGGTCATTCCGAAGACGGCGCGACGTCGCGTCGTGGTCATCCCGATGCTCGCGTCATTCAACGGCACGCTCGGCGCCGAGGCCTTGATGCAGGACACGACGCTCCCGGTCCTGCCCGGCCGCTGGCGCGAGGCGCTCCTGGCGCGGGCGCATCCCGGCTCGTGGCCAGGCGCTGCGCGCGCCGCGGAGGCCGCCGCAATCCGGGCCAGGCTCGCGCGCGACCTGGTGACGGCCGGCGCCAGGCTGGTGACAGGCGTTGATGTCGAGTCGAGCGGCTACAACATTCCGGGAGCCGGCGTGCACCGGGAGCTCGCGCTGCTCGTCGCGGCCGGGGTCAGCACCGTCGACGCCATCCGGACCGCCACCCTCAACTGCGCGGAACTGCTGGGGTCGGCGGGTTCCCTTGGACAGATCAAGGTCGGCTTCAAGGCTGATCTGATTGCGGTCGAAGGCGATCCGCTGGCGCGGGTCGCGGACCTGCAACGGATCAAGTTGATCGTGCGCGGCGGCGAAGTCCTCGAGCGCGACCAACTGCTGGCGCAGGCGCGCCGGGCCGTAAGGTAGGGCACCTGGAGACCTGCCTGGCTTGTTGTGTTGTCGTCAGCAGCGCCGCAGGTCGCCAGCCCCAAGTCGCGGGCCGAGTTGCTACGCCGGGGTCAGAGGAGCGTCTTCGCCAGCTCCCACGCGCGGGCCACGTGGCGCTCCTCGGTCCTCAGGTTGCCGACGGCCAGCCGCAGCGTGAAGCGGCCGTTCAGTTTGGTGTGCGAGAGGAACACCTCGCCGGTCGCGTTCATCGCGTCGAGAAGTCGCTGGTTCAGCGTCTCCAGCCCTGCTTCCGACCAGTCCTTCCCGCGCGGCCTCGCCCTGAAACACACCACGCTGAACGGGACGGGCGCCAACCGCTCGAAGTCGGGATCCCCGTCCACCCAGCCGGCAAAGAGACGAGCCAGCCGCATGTGTTCGGACAACCGCGCCCGAATGCCCTCCGCCCCGAAGTAGCGCAGGATCATCCATAGCTTGAGCGCGCGGAACCGCCGTCCGAGTTGCACGCCCGTGTCCATCAGGTTTTTCACCGCGCCCGCTTCCGTGGTCTTCAGGTACTCGGGCGTGAGGGAGAAGGCCTGCCTGAGCAGGTCCATCCGGCGGCAGTAGAAGGCACTGAGATCGAACGGCGTGAACAGCCACTTGTGCGGGTTGACGACCATCGAGTCGGCCCGCTCCACTCCGTTCAGGATGTAGCGGCACTCGGGGACGATGGCCGCCGAGCCGGCATACGCGCAATCGACGTGAAGCCAGATCCGCTCGCGCTCGCAGATCGCGACGATCGCCTCCACCGGATCCACGCTCGTCGTGGATGTCGTGCCCACGGTGGCCACAACCGCCATCGGCACGATGCCCGCGCGCCGGTCTTCGGCAATCGCCAGGTCGAGCTCGTCCGGGCGCATGCGGAACTCCGCGTCGGACGGGATCTTCCGCAGCGCGTCGTGGCCGAGGCCGAGCAGGATGACGGCCTTGTCAATCGACGAATGGGCCTGGTCCGAACAGTAGACACGGTAGCGCGGAAGCTCGGGCCGTCCCGGCATGCCGGCTGTGCGCACCCTGTCAACCGCCGCCTCGCGGGCCGTGGCCAGCGCGTGCAGGCTCGAGATTGACGCGGTGTCGTAGATGACACCCTCGAAGAGATCCGGCAGGCCCATCAGCCGGCGCAACCAGCCGAGCGCCACCTCTTCGAGCTCGGTCACCGACGGCGACGTGCGCCACAACATGCCCTGCGCGTTCAGCGCCGCCGACAAGAATTCCGCGAGCACGCCTGGCGCGCTCCCGGTGATCGCGAAGTAGGCGAAGAAGCCCGGGTGGTTCCAGTGCGTGACGCCCGGGACAATCAGCCTCTCGAAATCGGAGAGGATGTCGGAGAACGCCTCCCCGTGCTCGGGCGCGTCGGCAGGAAGGGCGCTCCGGATATCGCCCGGCTTCACCTGCGACAGGACCGGGTAGCGTTCAGGATGCGCGAAGTAGTCGGCAATCCAGTCCACGACCCGGTATCCTTCACGCCGGAAGGACTCGGGATCCATGTCCCCGGTCTCTCTCGGGTCGCGGGTCACGGCCTCGTCTTTCCGTGCGACTTGAGGTAGTCGAGCATGAACTCGCGCAGCGGCTGGGCGATGTTCTTCGAGAGATCGGGCAGCTCGCTCATTGCCTTCTCAACCGGCCAGCCGTCGATCATCACGCGCTTGACGGCCCAGAACATCGACGCGCGGCCGCCGCTTGCGCAGTGCAGCATCATCGGCTGGTTCTCGGGCATCGCCACGACCTTCAGGAACTCGTCAAGCTTGGACGGGTCGGGCGACATGTTCACGAAGGGCAGGTGGATGTAGTTGAGGCCGGCGTCCTGCGCGGCCTTCTGCTCCTCTTCAAGGTTGGCGCCCGGCTCGGACGCCGTGCGCAGGTTCACGATCGACTTGTAGCCAGCCTGCTTCAGCGCGGCGAAGGCCTCGGGTGAAAGCGCACCGCCGCACGCAATTGTCGAATCGACTTTCGTGAAGTTCCGGACGCCGGCCACGGCGTCCTTGGCCGGAGGCGCCTGCTCGGGCTTGGCTTGGGCAGCTTGCTGGGTTGGCGCCGCGACCTGTTGCGAGGCCGATTGCCGCGCTCCAAGAGTGGCCGCCAGGCCGAGAACGAGGGTCAGGGCGAGGAGTGAACGGACACGCAGTGGGGATGTTTGCATGTCTCCCATTGTAGGACAAAGAACCGCTATCTTTCGACGGTTACACTGACCGGCGCCTGCGTCCTCACGCTCAGGGTGGTACCGGCCGGCAGGAAGACCGGGCGCCGGTCACCGCTCATCGCCGCCGCGGCGCCGCCGGCCGCGCCGATCCCGCTGCCGATTGCCGCACCCCTGCCACCGCCGAGGATTGCGCCGATGATCGCGCCGCCAATCGCCGCGCCGCCAATCTTGGCCGAACTCTGGTTCGCCGGCGATTCGCCTTCGCGATACACCGTGTCGGTATTGATCAGCACGCGCGACTCATCGGCCAGCACCAGCGTGTTGAACCTGATCCCGATCCTTGCCCGCTCCTTCACCCGCCCGCCCTTCTCGATCATGATCACTGAGCCGATGGCGTGCGTGCCGGCCGGGATGGCCACCCGCCCGTTCACGCGAACGTCGCGTGTGACGCGCGCGTCAACCTGGTCTTCCACTCGGGCGTACTCGGTGCTGATCGACGACTCGAGCTGCAAACCGAGCACCGATTCCGCCGGCACCACCACCTCTTCCCACAGCTTCACGTTGTCGTTCGACGCCTGCTCGGGCTCAACCTTCCCAGGCTCGACCGAGGTAACCGGGGGAAGAGCGAGCGGTGAAACGAGCGGCCCGGGCCATGAGCGCTGCGTGGCCAGATTCGAGTCCGCTCCGCTCGAAGCCGGGGCGGGCGGCGGCTCGATGGGGGCCTGGGAGGGCGCCTCCCCTGCCCGGGGAGACAGTGGTGGGACCTTGGCTGAACGTCCCGGGGCCTGCCACGAAGCCGAATTGGCCTTCGCCTGCGGCTTTTCGGTATTTCCGGCGGCTGCACTGGGCGGCGCAGCGGGAGGCGCCGCAACCTCGGAAGGCGGCGCGTCCGCAAAGGCCTGGGAGGCACCGGCCGCTGGAGATGTGGTGCCCGTAGCCCCTACAGGTTGTGGTGATGCTGCCGCCAGCGGGGTTGCAGGCGAAGCAGCCTTTGATGAGCTGGACCTGGCGTGCTGCAGCGTCGCGAAATAGGCACCACCGCCCGCAGTCGCCGTGCAGGCAACCACGAGCAGGCCGAACGCCCACGGTTTTGAGAGCATGGGACACTCCTGACGACCGGTCAGTAGAGCAATTGCTGTGCCCTGGTTTCGCACCAGAATCCCACTGTTTTTTGTGCGTCTGGCGAACATACCCTCCATTTCAGCCGGTTCGCCGTCCACCCTAGTGGTCAGCCTGCCCGCAGGCAGGGACAGCCTCTGGCCTGTCCCACGTTTCCGATTCGTGCGATCATCGTGCGACGTGAAACTCCTCGATCAGATCCCCGGTTCCGGCGACGTGCTGTTCCGCTGGCGCGGGCCGCTGCCGCTGCTGATGCTTCCCCTGTTCGTGCTGGGGTTACTCGACGCACGCCTTCCGGCGACGCTTTCGCCGGCCGTGCAGGTCTGGCAGTTCGTGTCGCTGGCCATCGCCCTCAGCGGCCTGGCCGTCCGGGTCATCGCCATCGGGACCGCTCCGGCCGGAACGTCCGAGCGCAGCACCACTAATCCGCGCGCCTCGATGCTGCGGACAACAGGCCTCTACTCGGTGGTGCGCCACCCGCTCTACGTCGGCAACACGCTGACCGCGGTCGGCTTCGCGTGCTTCACCACGGTGTGGTACCTGCCCGTGATTGTCGCCCTGCTCGGCGTGCTCTACCACGAGCGAATTGCCGCGCGCGAAGAAGTGTTCCTTGAGGGGCGTTTCGGCGACGAGTTCCTGCGATGGGCCGGTTCGGTACCCGCGATGCTCCCGCGGCTGTCTGGCTACGTGCCTTCGGCCGCGCCATTCGTGTGGCGCCGTATCCTCAGCCGCGAGTTTCACGGCCTGCTCGTGATCGGCGCCGTGCTGTTCGTGCTGGACGTCGTCCGCTCGGCGCTCGCGACCGGCCGCCTCGTCTTCGATCCATTCTGGACGGCCTTCTTCCTCCTCACCGCCGCCGTCTTCATCGTCTGCAGCGTGCTGAAGAAACACACGCGCGTGTTGAAGGTGGATGAGTCGGGCGAACTCGTCACCTGAGCGCGTGGGCTCGTCGTCCGGTCTCCGTTGAGCGCTCTCCGCTCAAAGTTCGGCGTTCCGCGTTCTCCGTTTGGCGTTCTCCGTCTTTTGTCTGAGAGGATCCCATGCCCCTGCTTTCCCGCGACCAGATTGAGGAGCGCCTGCACTCGCTCGACGGGTGGCGCTTCGAACGCGACGCAATCGTCAAGACGTTCACGTTTGCCGGGTTTCCTGAGGCCGTGGCCTTCGTGAGCCGGCTGGTCCCCGGCGCCGAGGCGGCCGACCACCATCCGGATGTCACGGTCAACTACAAGCGCGTGACACTCGCGTACTCGACCCACAGCGAGGGCGGCGTGACGGACAAGGACTTCGCCGGCGCGACGCTGGCCGAAGAGAGGACCTGCCTTCCACGCGCGACCGCGTGACTCCAGGCCCGGGCACGCCTTCCCCCGCGTTTTGTGCTATAACGCGCGGGTCCGTCCGCATTTCTCGCTGAACAACAGGAGGGTCTCGATGCCACGGCGCCTCACGCGCATCTTCTTTCTTTCGTGTCTTCTCGGGCTCGTCTTCGCCAGTGGCCCGACCGTGCTCTCGGGTAGCGGCGCGCCACAGCGCAAGGCCGTGCAGCCGCAGAAGATCGACGCCGAGTACACGGCGAAAATCAAGGAATACACGCAGGATCCGCGGATCCTCACCGAACTGGTGGACCACCTGCCTGCGTCGGCCACCGTGCCCACCCCGCTCAAGTTCCTCGGCCGCGTCGCCGGGACCCCGGACGAGCTGACGTACTACAAGGACATGCAGCGGTACTTCGATGCCCTGGCCAAGGCGTCGCCGCGCGCGAAGCTGTTCACGATCGGCAAGAGCGAGGAAGGCCGCGACATGATCGTGATGGCCATCGCGGACGAGGCCACGATCAAGACGCTGGATAAGTACAAGAAGGTCCTCGCCGACCTCACCGATCCGCGACGGTTGACCGAGGCGCAAGCGAAGGCGTTGATCGCTGGCGGGAAGCCGATCTACTGGGCGACGGGCAACCTGCACTCTGGCGAGACGGGCAGCGCCGAGATGGAAATGGAACTCGCGTATCGCCTGCTGGTCGAAGAGTCGCCGTTCATCCAGGCGATCCGGAACAACGTCATCGTGTTCCTCACACCCGTGCTCGAGGTGGACGGCCGCGAGAAGGTGGTGGACAACTTCTACTACCAGAAGAAGACCAGCAAGTCGATCCCGCTCGTCTACTGGGGGCAGTACGTCGCGCACGACAACAATCGTGACGGCCTCGGCGTGGGACTGAAGCTCACGCAGAATGTGCTCCGCACGTATCTCGAGTGGCACCCGACCGTGCTGCACGACCTGCACGAGTCGGTGTCGTATCTCTATTCGTCCACGGGCGCCGGGCCCTACAACGTCGCGCTCGACCCGCTGCAGACCGACGAGTGGTGGCTGTTGTCGAAGTACGAAGTCGCCGAGATGACCAAGCGCGGCGTCCCAGGCGTGTGGACGGGCGGCTTCTACGACGGCTGGACCCCCAACTACCTGTTCTTCATCGCCAACCTCCACAACAGCATCGGGCGGTTCTACGAGACGCAGACCTACGGGCCTCGCAACCAGACCCTGACCCTGCCGGCGAACTCGACGAGCAAGGAGTGGTACCGGCCCAACCCGCCGCTCCCGACCATCAAGTGGGGCCCGCGCAACAACGTCAACATCCAGCAGAGCGCGCTGCTGCTGGCCATGTCGTTCGTCGCGAAGAACAAGGACATGTTCCTCGAGAACTACTACCTGAAGAACAGGCGCGCCGTAGAGAAGGGCAAGACCGAGGCGCCGCACGCGTGGGTGATCCCGGCCGGCCAGCGGCGCAGGGGCGAGGCCGCGAACTTCGTCAACCTGCTGCGCCTGCAGGGCGTGGAGGTGCACACGGCCAACGCCGCGTTCACGGCGGGGAAGGTCCAGGTCGCGGCTGGCGACTACGTGGTCCGGATGGACCAGCCGTTCGGCAACCTCGTCACCAACTTCCTCGACACGCAGTTCTTCTCGCCCGCCAACCCGAATCCGTACGACGACACCGGCTGGGCCATCCCGCTGCTGCGGAACGTGAAGGTCGCGAAGATCGACGACAAAGCGGTGCTCGACCAGGGGATGACGCTGCTCGCCGCGGACGTCCGCATCCCGGGCATCATCAACGGCACGGGCAACGTCGTCATCATCGATCACAACGGCGATACGAGCCTCGCGTCGTTCCGCTTCGCGAACAAGGACGTGAAGATGCTGGCGGCCGAGGAGCCGTTCGAGGCGGCCGGCCAGAAGTTCAGCGCCGGCGCGTTCATCATCCCGGCAGCCGATCGCGCGAAGCTCGAGGCGTCGATCAAGGAGTACGGTTTGGCGGCGTACGGCGTGGCGGCGGCGCCGACCGTGAAGACGCACGAGATGGAGGTGCCGAGGATCGGCTACGTGCACTCGTGGTCCAACACGCAGAACGAGGGCTGGGTGCGGATGGCCTTCGACAAGCTGAAGATCCCCTACGAGTACGTCAGCGACACGAAACTGCGCGAGCCCGGGTTGCGGAAGAAGTACGACGTGATCATCTTCCCGCACGTCGGCGGCACACCCGAGTCGCAGGTGAACGGCGTCCAGGGCGCCGAACCGATCCCGTACAAGAAGACCGATCTGACGCCGAATCTCGGCGTGCAGGACCGGTCGGATGACATCCGCGGCGGCATGGGCTTCGAGGGTCTGGTAAACCTGATGAAGTTCGTGCAGGAAGGCGGCCTCCTGATCACCGAGGGATCGACGTCCACGATCTTCCCCGAGTACAAGCTGATCAGCGGCGTCACTGTCGAAGAGCCGACCGGCCTGTTCGCCCGCGGCGTGGTGCTCAAGAGCGTGTTCGCGGACCGGAAGAGCCCGATTGCGTACGGGTACGACAGCGACAATCTCGCGGTCTACTTCAGCCAGGCGCCGGTGCTGGGTGTCGGCGGAGCCGGCGGCTTTGGGGGTGGTGGCGGCGGCGGACGGGGCGGCGCGGCTATCCCGGGCGTCGGGATGAACCTGACGCCGAACGCGGTGCCGCAGACGTTGGCGACGCTGGACGGCCCGCCCCCCGCGGCGCCGGCGGCCGGCCAGGGTGGGGCGCGCGGCGGCCAGCGCGGCGCGATGCCCCCGGACGCCGCCGCGGCCGGCGGAGGCCGGGGCGGACGAGGCGGAGCTGCCGTGGTCGACATGGCCGCGAGGCCCCGCGTCATCCTCCGCTTCCCCAATGACCCGAACGACATACTGCTCAGCGGCGGCCTGCTCGGCCAGCAGGCGCTGACCGGCCGCGCGGTCGTGGTCGATGCGCCGCTTGGCAAGGGTCACGTGGTGATGTTCGCCAACCGTCCGTTCTGGCGCTACCAGACCCACGGCAGCTTCAACCTGGCGTTCAACGCGATCCTCAACTGGAGCCACCTGGAGGTGGGGAGGTAGCGGATCGGATAGTTGTCAGTTGCTGGTTGTCAGCTGGTCAGTAGACAGCTTGCCCTGAGCGAGCGCCGCGAGTCGAAGGGTACAGCTTGCCCTGAGCGAGCGAAGCGAGTCGAAGGGTGGGCAGCGAGGAATCGGCAGCAAGCCGCAGTCGGTGGGCAGTGGATCGCGCGTGATCCACTGACCACGGACCACTGGTAACTCGCCTGACATGGTCGAGTGGTCGCTCGCCAACCTCGGGGCGTGGTCGGCCCAGGTGGCGGCGCTGGTCGCCGCCGGTGTGTGGCTCCCGACGCGGCTGCGGCTCGGCGCACCGCGCGCGCCTGATCGCTTTCCGCGCGTTACTGATCGCCTGCGTCGCCCTCCCGTTCTTCCAGCCGTGGCAAGTCTCCCCGGGTGTTTACGCCGACGACCCCGAATCGCGGTCGCCTGTGTAGCAGACAGCTGACACCGGCCGGCGAACATGCGCCGGCCAGACGAGAGAGGCCGGCGTGGATCGGGCCGGGGCAGCGCCTGGTTGCCCGACCAGCCCGGAACGTGGTACCGTCAGTCCAGTTCGATGACTTCCTGCCGCTTCGCTTTCCTCACGCTTCATGCCCTGGTCATCGGGACCGGGTCCCGTTCGGCTGGACTCTAAGCGCCAGGGCACAGCATGCTGTGCCCCTACACGCCCAGGGCGGCGTCTGCGTTGCCCTTACACAAAATCAGGACACCTGGCGACTGCCCATTGCCCACTGGCCGCTGGTCACGGGCAACTGACAACTGGCCAGCCGCCTTTGCCCTTTGGGCTTCGGCTTGACCTTCGGTTGACCGGCTACTGACAGCTGATCGCCTCGCGAGCGATTCGCCGCGGGGCTCTGTAGGAGAAATCCCATGGGACACAAATACGTCGTTCTCGGTGCCGGCCGGCAGGGTGTGGCGGCAGCATACGATCTCGCGGTGTTCGGCCAGGCCAACGCCATCCGGCTCCTCGACATCAACCTCGCCGTGGCGCAGGCGGGCGCCGCGCGCCTCAACCACCTGCTCGGCAAGCAGGTCGCGACCGCGTTCGAGGTGAACGCGGGAGACGCGGCTGCCGTGGCCCCGCACCTGGACGGCGCCACCGGCTTGATCAGCTCGGTCCATTACACGTTCAACGTGGAGATGACGAAGCTGGCGATCGCGAAGAAGGTCCATATGATCGACTTCGGCGGCAACACCGAGGTCGTCCGCGAGCAACTGGCGCTCGACGCGGATGCGTCCGTCGCGGGGGTGACCATCGTGCCGGACTGCGGGATGGGCCCTGGCCTCAACATCTCGCTCGGCACCTACGTGATGTCGCTCGTCGAAGTGCCCGAAGAAGTGCTGATCTGGGACGGCGGCCTGCCGCAGGACCCGCAGGCGCCGTGGAACTACGTCAGCACGTTCAACCTGGGCGGCCTGACCAACGAATACGACGGGAATGCGTGCTTCATCCGCGACGGGAAGGTGACGCCGGTTCCGTGCTTCTCGGAATACGAGGTGCTGGAGTTCCCCGAACCGCTCGGCAGGCTCGAGGCGTTCGTGACGTCCGGCGGCCTCTCCACGTCGCCGTGGACGTTCGAGGGCCGGCTGAAGCGGCTCGAGAACAAGACGCTCCGCTACCCCGGGCACGTGGCGCAGTTCAAGGCGTTCTCCGACCTCGGGCTGCTCGGCCTCGATCCGATCGACGTGGCGGGACAGAAGGTGGTGCCTCGCGACGTCTTCCACGCGCTGCTCGCGCCGCAGATCTGCCGCGACGAGGTCAGAGACGTCTGCGTGATGCGCGTGAAGGGCATCGGCCGGACGAAGGGCCAGCGGGCGGAAGCGCTGATCGAGATCGTCGATCGCTACGACGAGAAGACCGGGTTCACCGCGATGCAGCGGCTGACCGGGTGGCACGGCTCGATCCTGCTGATCGCGGCGGTGAACAACATGGTCCGGCGCGGCGTCGTGTCCGTCGAGCTGGCTCTCCCCGGCAAGACCATCGTCACCGAGTGCAAGCGACGCGGGTTCTCCATGACGGAGACGGTGACAGTAGGAATCTAGGATTGTCTGATGGCTCTTGATGTGGTGGCGGCGACCGGTGACCTGCTGGAGGAGATCCTCGACGAGACGTACCCGATGTGGGGGGAAGGGCTCGAACGGGCCGCCTACAGCAAGTACAACCAGGCCCAGCTCGCCACACCCTGGGGTGCGACGCATCTCCGGCGCGTCGCGCTCATGGACGAAGGCCGCTTGCTCGCCACGGCGAAGCGCTACGACCTGACGGCGCGAGTGGATGGCCAGGTGGTGCGGATGTTGGGCCTCGGCGCGGTGTTCACCCCCGAGGCCCACCGCGGCCACGGCTACGCGGCCGAGCTTCTCCGACGGATGCTCCTCGAGGCGGCGGACGAGGGGTTCGGTGTGGCCTTGCTCTTCTCTGAAATCAGTCCGCGCTACTACGAGCACCTCGGCTTCCGGCGGCTGCCCGTCAACCAGGTCGCCCTGTCGGTGCAGCCGGGCAGGCGCCCGGGCACGCCGGCCATCCCCATGCGGTCGGGCGACTTCGGCGACCTCAGGTCGATCGTCGAGATGAACGCCTCCCAGAGCACCAGTTCCCGCTTCTCTCTGGTGCGCGATGCCGAGTACGTGCGGCACGCGATCGCGAAGAAGCGGCTGCTCGCGGCCTGCGGCCGGCCCGGTCACCGCAGGGTCGAGTTCTTCGTGGTGGAGGAAGGCGGGCGGGCAGCCGCGTACGTCGTGCTGCTCGAAGTCGGCGACTACGTGATGATCACCGAGTGCGGCGATCGTGACCCGTCCGGTTCGCGGGTCGGCGCCCTGCTCCAGGCCATCGTCGCGCGCGACCCGCTCGAGCCGATACACGTCCGCGCCTGGCTCCCGCCGAATTTCCTGCCGCCTCAGCTCGAGATCACCGCCCACGAGATTGCACCGATCACGATGATGATGCGCCCCCTCGGCCGCGCGGTGTGGCCCACTCCCCCGCTCGGCGTCACTGACACCGCGTGGTGGCACGGCGACGCCTTCTGACGCAGGAGGAGTCGAAGGGCCTGCCCTGAGCGAGCGCATCCGAGCAGGGCGAGTCGAAGGGGAGTCAGCATTCAGAGAAAGGCCGACGGATCAGGGCGGGTCACCAACGTCGACCCGGACGCCGAGCCAGAGGAGGCGGCAAGGACCGCGAGGGCGGCGGCCCGGGTGGGGGAACCCGGTCATCCCCCGCTGATCATATGGATGACCTGCACGTCGGCTTCGTCGGGAACGGAGGTCTGCTCGTAGGTGCCGCGCTTGATGAGCTCACCGTTCACCTGCACGGCGATCATGCGGAAGATGTAGTTCCGAATCTCGAGAATCTCGGCGACGGTCATCCCGTCGTGCCACTCCATGCGGTCGCCGTTGACTGTGATCATGGCGTCTTGACCAGGCAGGCGGAAAGGCGGGGGGCGGGAAGGCGGACGAGTCGACGTTCAGCGTCTCTGACTCTTTTCGCCCTCGGCACGTTCACGAAGGCGACGCATGAGTGCTCGTATCAGCCTTCCCACTTCCTCGCTCTGACTATGTATCGCGTCGACGACGGGTCCGTCCAGATAGCCCAGACGAACGGCAACCGTCAGAAGCGTTTCGAGTTCCGCGATCGACCCGTGAGCAATCGACAAGTGATGCAAGTACTCACCGATGCCTGTTCGACCGTGTCCCTCGGCAATGTTGGCCGGGACGGAGACGGCGGCCCGCCGCAGCTGAAGTCGCAGGGCGAATTCTTCACTCCGAGGAAACCTATCTGAGAGGCGGTAGGCGTCCGCGACGAGATCAACCGCTTTCTGCCACACGGTCAGATCGCGGTAGGTCTTGATCTCGCTCATGTCGACGCCCCCGCCTATCCGCCTATCCGCCTATCCGTCTTCCCGCCTCCCCGCCTTCCCGCCTATCCGCCTATCCGCCTATCCAAGATGCGGCTTCACCACCGCCACGACCTCCGGGAAGTCGATCTTGAACTTCTTCAGGGTCTCGAGCGTCGGGATGGCGTTGTTCGTCCAGCCGCGGCGGGCGTAGACGGCGTCGCACAGCTTGTTGTAACGGCCTTCGCGCCACGTGCGGTGCAGGGCCATCTTCTCCTCGACGGACTTGCCCGCGGGATCGACGCCGATCAGTTCCTTGAGCTGCTTGTCGTAGCGCTCCGCGCGCGACTCGTATTCCTCCCTGGTGACGGGCCCGACCGAGCGGTAAGGCGGCCAGTCGCTCTTGCGCCCGCCCATCCCCATCCGCAGGTTGAACACGCGCTGGAAGTTGTAGACCGCTTCGGACTGCAGGATCAGCCCTTCATTCGTCATCTCGTTACCGGTAATCCCGGCGTAGAGCTCGAGGTAGTTCTGCACGTGCTCGGGCACCTTCGCGGCGTCCTTCCCGTGCTTGGCGTTGTCCTCGGGTTCGATATCGTTCCACGGCAGCTTGCACAGGCCCATCAGGCCGAACCAGGTGCGGAACAGCGGGAAGTAGTGCAGCGCCTCGGCCTTGTCCTCGAAGGTCGGAATCTGGTTGTTCACCATGTCCATGAAGATCAACCAGGCCTCGTCGTGCTGCGGCCCCTTGTTGGTCAGCGCGTAGCCGCCCTGCTGCGCGAGCGACTCCTTCGACATGTACTGCGAGTACTCCATCCCCTTGACCTGCATGCCGATGTCGATCATGAACGGCAGGTCGCCCCAGCCCTTCCCGGCGAAGTACTCCTGCATGTACTTCACGCCCTGGCCGACGATGAGGCCGAAGCCCTCGCCGCGCGCGATCTGGTGCAGCAATTCCACGTGCGACGCGCCGTTGCCCCACGTCAGGTCGAGGCCGCCCGTCCGTTCCAGGTTCAGGATGCCGCGCTGGAAGCACTCCATGGCGAACGCGCAGCAGGTCCCGAACGAGATCGTGTCCAACCCGTAGGTGTCGCAGTAGAAGTTCGACTCGAGGATCCAGTCGGGCTCGAAGATCCCACAATTCGATCCGAGGCCCGCGGCCGTCTCGTACTCGGGCCCGTCCACCGTGACGACGTGGCCCTTGTAGGGGCCGGTCATCACCTTGTGGCAATCGGCGCCCTTGGCGCAGGCCATGTGGCAGCCGTACCAACAGCCGTCGAAGATCCCCTGTGTGAAACGCTTCTGCCAGACGGTGGACGCGATCTTGTCGGTATCCTTGTGCTTGCCGTACTGGAAGTTGTGCACCGGCAGCAGGTCGTACGCGTCCATGACCTCGACCAGGTGCGCCGTCCCGATCGACCGCATCTTGCACTGCTGATCGTCGAAGTCGTGGATTTCCTTCGCGAGCACCCGGCCGACCTTGGTCGTGCGCGCGAAATCCGCCGCCTGGTTCAGGTCGCCCTTCATCTTGCCGCCGTGGACGACAAGGGCCTTGATCTTCTTGTCGCGGAACACCAGGCCGATGCCGCCTCGTCCCGCCTGCTTCAGGCGCACGGCGCCGCGCTTGGGATCGAACCACGAGAAGTTGAGGCAGCCGATGCGCGCGTGGTCGGCGCCCTTGCCGGCCGACACCACCGAGACGTTCACGAAGTCCTTGTCGTTGTCGGCAAACTGGTGCGTGAAGATCTCCGCCGCGACGTGGCTGTCGTAGTTCTCCTCGGGCGCCTCCTCGATCGTGATCGTCTTCTTCGGGCCGTCGATGACGACGATGACATCGCTGGCCGCCTTGCCTTGGATCTCGAGCGCGTCGTAGCCGCAGAACTTGAGCAGCGGACCGAAGTAGCCGCCGACGTTGCTGTCCACCGGGATCGACGTGAGCGGCGACAGCGTCACCACGATCGACTTGCCCGACCCGGCGTAGGCCGTGTTCCCGGCCAGCGGTCCCGGGCTGATGATGATGTCGTTCTCGGGGTCGTTCCACTTGGTCGTCGGCGTGATGGCGTTCCACAGGTACCAGAGCCCGAAGCCCCGCCCGCCGACGAAGATGTCCTTCATCTGCTGGGTCACGGCCTTCTCGGTGACCTTCAGCGTGGAGAGGTCGATGTGGAGCGTGCGATTGGTGTAGCCCCGCTCGGGCAGGCTCGGCTCGAAACTATGCTGAAGGAGGACTTTGTGAGCCGCCTTCTGTGCTGCCGCGTCCTCGGTGTAGGACGTGCGGGTCTTGTAGTCGTACGCAATCGTCATGGCCACTCCTTGTTGGTCCGCCGCTCCACAGTTCCCGGGCCGCGCAGGCAGAGAGAGCCCCTCGCGACAAGATATGAGTCCCAGAGGCGCGGGGCGACGAATACCCGAGGGGGAGACCGGCCGGACTCGCCCATTTTCCGCCAGAACGGGGCAGGTCGGCAAGCCGCCTTCGCGACGGCGGCATCCGGGCCGTTCGTGGCACCGGCGCGTCCGCGAGCCAGGGCCGGACGCTGGGCGGCAACTGGTCAGCCCCTGGCTTCCGGATCCAGACTCCTACCGGTGTGTCAGCCGCCCCAGGAAACCGCCAATCGCGCCCGTGACTGCCGAGCTTGCCGTGCCGAACGCAATCACCCAGCCGGGCACGTCGCCCAGGTAGAACGATTCGAAGATGCCGACCAGCGCGCAGACCGCCCCGGCCACCAGTCCGCCGGCCGCAGCCCCGCCCTTGCCCAGCCCTCCAGACCAGAGGCCGAACAGGAAGCCGGCCAATAGCGACAGGAACATCCCCAGCACGGCGAAGAGCGCGGCGATCTTCGGGTCGATGTGCCCCAGCACCACCATCGCGAGCTGGAGGGCGGTTCCGATCAGCGTGGCGCGGAAGAGGCCCCGTCCCCAACCCAGAACGCTCGTCGAATGCATCGCCAGTCTCCTCAGGCTCCCCGTTGCTGCCTGCAAGCCCATGCGGTCCTGAAACGGTGACAAGACTGGCCATCAGTCTCTTCATCTTCACGGTCATCGCGCTCGAACACCGGTGGCGGCGTCAGGCGTCGAGAAAGGGATTCTCCACCGTCAGGTCGGCGAACCGCCGCCCATGCTGCAGATCTTCGGTCACCAACCGGCGACACTCTCCCCGCAACGCTGCCTCGACGATGAGGGCGTCCCAGTAACTGATGCGGTGCCGACGACTACTCGTCACCGCCGCCAGCACCAGATCGACATCGGTGTCGACGACCGAGAGCGTAGCCAGACGGCGAACGGCCGCCTCGGCCTCTGGCTCCGGAAGCGGCTTGCCCAGTTTTCGCGTCACCGTGACATAGAACTCCTGAAGCACCTGCGTGCTGATTACGATCGCCTCGGCTTCCTTTTCAACGAGAGCTGCCGCTCTGGCCTGCTTGACTCGCGCATTCCGGTCGAAGAGATAGACGAAGACGTTCGTGTCGACGAAGACCTTATCGGTCATGCAGGTCCTCGCGGGTCCAGTCCCGTCCGGCGCGCGCACCCTTCGACGCGGCGGCCTGCGTCAGCAGTGCAGAGACCGCACGCGCTCGGGCGCTGTGTCCCCCCGCCCACATCCGAACGTAGTCGCGCAGCACCGCGTTCACTGACGTGCCCAGCTGCGCTGCGCGCACCCGGGCCCGGCGCAGCAAGTCGTCGTCCAGAGAAATCGTGAGGTTCGCCATGTCGTGCTCCTCCAATATCAGTGTAGCACTGGTTCACGGGTTCACGGTAGGTCCAGACGGCCGGGGCGAGACGCTCGGCCGGCGGCCCGGCCGGCGCATCGACACAGAGCTGGCCGACACCCCGCGAGTGACGCCGTTGACATGCCTGGTATGCACGAGTCATACTCCTCCCATGAAGGTTGCCGTCTCCGTCCCCGACACCGTCTTTCAGGCGGCCGAACGCGTGTCCCACAGAATGCGTGTGTCCCGGAGTCGGTTGTACGCGAAGGCGGTCGAGGCGTACGTGAAACTGCATTCCGAAGAGGACATCACCGAGCAGCTCAACAAGGTCTATGCCGGGAACTCTTCGACGATTGGTCCGGCCCTGGAGGCGGCATCGCTCGAGGTGCTGCGCCGCGAGAGGTGGGAGTGAACCGCGGCGAGATCTGGTGGGCCGACTTCGGGCGACCGCTCGGTTCTGAACCTGGGTACAGGCGGCCCGTCCTCATTCTCCAAGCGGATTCGTTCAACCGCAGCCGCATTCAGACAGTCGTGGTGGTTCCGTTGTCCACTAACGCCGGCCTCGCCCTCGCTCCTGGCAATATGCTTTGTCGCCCAAGAGAGACCGGCCTCAAGAGGGCGTCGGTGGCCAACGTGGCGCAGCTCACTGTCGTCGACCGAGGTCGCCTTGCGGAAAAAGTGGGAGTCCTCTCCACCCGTCTGCTGACCCAAGTCGAGGACGGCGTCCGTCAGGTTCTCTCTCTCTGACGTTCACGGGCCATGGCAACGCTACGCCCTCCCTCGCGTCACAGATCCGCGCTCGCGAGGCCATGGTGAAGGAGGGCATCATATCCCGGCAAACGGCAGATGCTCCTGCAGCCACTCGGTCCGTGATACGCTGACATCCGCACGGCGCGTCCGCCGCGCGTGCCCGCCCGCATGACCCGAGTGCGCATCACCCGCCGTCGCCCGCCCGACGCGCCCAACCACGCCCGAATCAGCTCGCGAGTCAACGGACCGACCGACGGTCAGGCCGCGCCCAGTAGCCACAGGGTCTTCTCGCGGACATCACTGGCCTGGATCAGTGCCGTACTGATTCTCACCGCGCTCGTCTATGCGCCGGTCCGACACTACCCGTTCGTGTCCTTCGACGACCCCACCTACGTCAGTGACAACCCCCAAGTCACCGGTGGGCTGACTTGGCCTGGTGTCGCGTGGGCGTTTACAACCGTCCACGCCGGCTACTGGATCCCGTTGACCTGGGTGTCGTACATGCTCGATGTCCAGGTCGCAGGAACCGGTGCAGGGCCACACCATGTGACGAACGTCCTGCTGCACCTCGGCAACACACTGCTGCTCTTTGGACTCCTGCGCCGCATGACCGGCACGGTCGGCCGAAGCGCGTTCGTCGCAGCCCTTTTCGCCGTCCACCCGCTCCACGTCGAGTCCGTGGCCTGGGTGACTGAGCGTAAGGACGTACTGAGCACGCTGTTCCTGCTGTTGGCACTCTGGGCATACACCGTATATGCCCAGCGACCGTCGTGGCAGCGCTATCTTCTGGTGGTGGCGTGTTTCGTCGCCAGCCTCATGGCGAAGCCGATGCTGGTCACGTTCCCGGCCGTGCTCGTGTTGCTGGACTTCTGGCCGCTTGGCCGCCTCCGGTTCGGAAAGCGAAGCGAGTCTGCCGGTCACGTGGGCGCGGAACCACCGACATGGCGGTGGCTGGTCGTCGAGAAGCTCCCACTCATCATCCTGGCAGCGGCCACGAGCGCCGTCACGTTTCTCGCGCAACGCCAGGTGGGCGCGGTCGCCGATCTCGAGGCGTCCGGCCCGATGCTGCGGCTTGCAAATGCGCTCGTGGCCTACGTCGTCCAACTTGTGCACGCCATCTGGCCGAGTGGGTTGGTGGTGTTCTATCCCTATCCCGAAGTCATCCGGCCCTGGGCAATGGGCGGAGCGTTGCTCGTCCTGGTCGCCGTGTCCGTGGTGACCCTGCGGTCGATCCGCACCCACCCCGCTCCGGCGGTCGGCTGGCTGTGGTACCTCGTGACGCTGCTTCCCGTGGTCGGCCTCATACAGGTCGGCAACCAGGGTTTGGCCGATCGGTTTACCTACGTGCCGCTGATCGGCGTGTACATCCTCCTGGCTTGGGGTGTACCAGCGGTGGTCCCCAGCGGGCGTTGGTGGCGTTCGACCGTCGCTGCGACGGTCGTCGTCGTGCTGGCGGTGGTGGCCCGAGGCCAGGTTCAGACGTGGCAGGACGACACCGCCCTGTGGCAGCACGCTTTGGACGTGATTCCAGACAACTTCCTGGCCCATGACTTTCTGGGCCGGTCGCTCTGGAACCAAGGCAGGACTGCGGAGGCCGCCGTCCACTTCGCCGAGGCGGTTCGCCTGAACCCACGATTCCCTGATGCGCACAACAACCTGGGGTTGGTGTTGGCCCAGCAAGGTCGGCTCGACGAGGCCGCCACGGAATACCGCGCGGCCATCCGAATCCACCCAGGCTGGGGTGCGGCGCTGAACAACCTCGGCGTCGCACTCGGACAGCAGGGGCGTCTCGACGAAGCCCTCGCGGTAGGGCGCGAAGAAGTCCGGCTCAACCCGGAGTCCGCCGAGGCACATTACAACGTCGGTTCGACATTGGCCAGACTGGGTAGACCTGGTGAGGCGGTGGCTCAATACGGCGAGGCGGTGAGACTGAAACCGGACCTTGCGGTCGCGCACGCGGGGCTCGGCGAGAGCTTCGCCCAACAAGGGCAGTGGCTTCCGGCGATCACCGCGTTCGAGACGGCGCTGCGTCTGAACCCCGCACTGGTTGAGGTCCGCCACCGCCTGGGAACGGTATTCGTCGCACAAGGTCGACTGGACGATGCCATCACCCAGTATGCCGAGGCGCTCCAAGTGGAGCCCGGCCGCCCAGAGTTCCAGAACGATCTCGGATTCGCCCTGGCCGCGCATGGCCAGCCGCTCGACGCCATCCCGCATTTCACGGAAGCGGTGCGCCTCGCACCCAACTTCGCGTTGGCCCGCTATTATCTCGGCCTGGCGTTGGCGGGCACGGGACGTTTCGACGAAGCCGCGAGCCAGCTCGCCGAGGCCGTGCGACTCGACCCGACGAACGACGGCGCCCGGCGGGCGCTGACCGCGCTGCCGCGGCGGGGAACTCGCTGAACGAGCGACGGAGGAAGCCGGTGGTTGTCAGGGCGTCTTGGGGTTACTGCTTGCTGAACGTGACGAGCCGGTCGAGTTCGGCGACCGGCAGGGGATGGAGCAGCACCGCGCCAACGAGCGAGAAGATGGCGGTGTTGGCGCCGATGCCGAGCGCCAGGCGAACGCCGAGCTCGCGCCGACGAGTCTCGACGATCTACGCGAACACGACGACAACGGCGAGGGCCAGGCCGAGCAGACCAATCGCCCAGGCGATCGTCACGGCGAACCGCGAATCCTTCAGGCACAGACCGATGTTGTCGGCCAACGACGTCACCGTGACGCTCGCCAGCGGATTGAGTGCCCGAGGACTGCGCGTGTTTGCGCGGGAGCGCCGGGCGTCGCGGCTCGCACGAGCACGAGCAGATTCGACGTCGTGACGAAATACCGCCGGTGCGGCAGCGGCGGCACGTGATCCAACCCCGTCACGTGCCAGTCGCAGACCACTCCGAGACGAACGCACCAGCGACGATGGGCCGCATTGACGGCGTCTGGCCTCCCCCCGGTTAACAGAACGTTCTCAGACACCGCCGACGCCCCGTCCCGGGGGTGCCGCGCCGCTGACTATGGCCGCTGCGGCCGGCCTGTCGAGGGCACACGCTTCGCCTGAAGAGCGCGCCGCTCGTCCGACAATCGCCCGAACGACGATCGGGCGTACCTCCGGTGAGGCCGCACCCTGTGAGCCGGTCACGCGCACGGGTCGAAGCCGGCCACGTTCGTGTGTCGTCGACAGAGCAAGCCTCGAAGAGCGGCACCCTTCGACCCGGCTCAGCACGCCCCGAGCAACGTCGAGGGACGGCGCCACCCCGGGGCGCGGCGCCACGGACGTCGTCGAAGTCGATGCCGTTCGGGGTTGGGACCAACCTTGACGCGACATTCGGCTCCTGGCTCTGGGCTCCTGGCTGTCGGCCTGGCGCGACAAGATCGACTCAGGTTCGCACTGGCGCACCGCCGAGACGCGCCGACATCACCGAGGGCCCACGCCACCGAGCGAACGCGAGGATTGCCCGTGGCTCCCTGGACGATTCGCGCTAGACTGAACTCGATGATCGCTCCGGCCCTTCGCGGATTCGACCGCCATGCGGCATGTGCAGCGCTCGTCGAGGCCGTGGCCGACGAGTCCGATGTGGTCGCGGCCTACCTGTTCGGCTCGGTGGCCCGCGGAAAAGCTGGGCCGCAGAGCGATGTCGATGTGGCGTTGCTCCTGGCGCCAGGCGTTGCCGGGGACGCGGTCTGCGGACGCGTGGAAGACCGACTGGCTCGCCGTCTCCACACCGACCGCATCGATGTCGTCTCGGTGATCGACACGCCGATTCCCGTGCGCTATCGGATCTTCCGGGATGGCGCGCGCGTTGTCTGTCGTCAACCGGCCCTGTGCCAGCGGGTGGTGGCCGACGCGGTGTCCCGGTATCTCGATTTCCAGCCCGTCCGCGAACGTGCGTTCGAGCAGTTGCGGAACTCCATCCTGAGGGTGCGGTGATGGTGGCCGACATCGAGATCGTCCGTGACCGGGAGAGCCGAATCCGCGGGTTCGTGCGCGACCTGCGAGACATGGGCGACGTGTCGGAGAGCGCCTTCCTTGCGAACCGGGAACGTCAGTACGCCGTGCTGCACGCGCTACAGCTCGCCATCGAGGGAACCGTGGACATCGCGACCCATATCTGTGCGGCGGATGACCTCGGCATTCCCTCCTCATACGCCGAGGCGTTCGACCTTCTCGAGAAGGCGGGCGTGCTCGATGCCGCTCTGGCCGAAGACCTCCGCCGAATGGCGCGCTTCCGCAACCGGGTGGTGCACCTGTACGCGCACATCGATCTCTCCGCGGTCTACCGTATCCTCCGGGAACGCCTGGACGATTTCGACCGCTATCTGTCGGCCATCGAAACCTATCTGGGCCGGTAGGGATCGTGAATGACCCAAGGGCGCTATCGCAGGTGGCGTGATGCGAGTGGCGCGGCCGGCGGGCGCGCGACAGCCTTGCGTCGCTGGTAGCTCCGGACGAGGTCGAGGTAGACACCAAGATCCGACTCGAGATCGTGAGGCGTCCCGTCGAAGTACATCGTCCGGATGGGAAGCCCGCCCAGATCGCGGGAAACCCTCGGGTAGACCGCCTCGCAGACGATGCCGTTCATGCACGTGAACGGGCTGAGGTCGATCACCCCGTCCACTCCCGCCGCGGCCAGCCGAATCGAACGCCCGACGTTCAGCACCATCTCACCGAGTGCGCCGTCCACCGGCAGGTAGGGGTGGGCTGCGCGCACCACGTCCGCGGTCCCGGGCTCCTCGTAGCCCGCGAAGCAGGCCTTGAAGGGCTCGAACAGGACCTGCTCGTCGTGGTGCTGGAACCGCTCGCGCACCCAGGCGCCCGCGGCCTCCGCCGACAGCATGCGGCGCCGGAGCCGCAACTTGCGATACTGCTCGGCGATCGTGTACCAGACCCACTCCGTGATTCCTGCCAGCCACACTTCGGCCCCGGCCTGTTCGATCCGACGGATGGCGTCCTGGTTCGAGAAGGTATTGAGCCGGCAGAAGATCTCCCCGACCACAGCGATCAGGGGGCGCGTATCGTCGGGGCGCATCCGAAGGCCGGCAAACCGCGCCCGGCACCGGATGAGGGCGTCGCGCAGCGCGCGCAGTTGCGTCGAAGGCCGGATCGGAGCCCTTTCCACCGCACCGCACACATCGTCGAGGCACTCGTCGAAGACCTTGTCGGTGGCACCCGGCACGGCCTCGTATGGCCGATGCTGCAGCAGCAGCTTCTGCAGGATGTCGGCGACGACGAGCATGCGCCACGACGTCCGGACGAACGGCCGCGCCAGGCTGCCAAGGCCCGCGTAGGCGTTCCGGCTCGACGGAGACAGGACGACGGTTGACGGGTAGCCGTTCTGATCGAGCAGGCCACGCAGGTAGGGGGCGTACTGGCCGAACCGGCAGGGCCCGTCCGCCGTCGGCATGAAGAAGACGGTGGCGGCGGGGTCGTGGCCCTCCGTCTCGAGCACACGCATGAAGTCGCCGACGGTGACCTTCGCCGGGAAGCACTCGTCGCCCGAGGTGTGCCGCGCGCCAAGCTCGGTCGTGCGCGAGCCGGACGCCGGCGTGAGCCTGGCGTCTACACCGAGAGCGCGGAACCCGGCCGCGAAGGCCCTGGCGCTGCCATAGGCCATCGGCGGGATGTAGACGATCTTGCCGGCTAGCGGGTGATCGCCGCGTCCGTTTGTGCCGTTGTCGCGGCCTGATCCGGATAGCATCTCAGAATGCCCTTGCTGTCGAGGAACGCCTCGCAGCGGGTGAGGTAGCCGGCGTCGTTGCCGTGTCCGTCGAACTGCAGCACGAGCAGTGGCGCCTCCGCCGCCTGCCGCGTGAAGTGCTTGATGTAAGAGTCGGGCCCGCACTTGAAGTTCGTGATGTAGACGATGTGCAGGTTCGAACGGCTGGCGACCAGCCGGGCGGCTTCGAGCATCCGACGGCCAGAGGTCCAGTACATGTTGTCGCGCGGATCGTCCACCAGTTCCCGGCCGGTAACCAGAAAGTCGAGCGGCAGTACGTTGGCGCCGTAGTAGGCCCGGAGCTTTCGTGGGATGTCGCAGTTGACGGTGCGGTCGTAGAGGTTGTAGGCGCGGCCCAGCAGGACGAGACCGGGCTCCTGCGTCTCGTCGAGGATCGCGAGGGCGCGCCTGCCGGCCTCGAGCTGCCGCTCCTGGAACCGGCGCTGCGCCGCGAAGGCGGCGTCCACGGCGCGGTCGCTGACCCGGCGCTTCGCGCCGAGGCGTGCCGACAGGGGCCCGAGCGCCTTCCGGATGTGCTCGGGGCCCATCTGAAAGTGCAGGCTGGGCGCCAGGATCCGGCTTCCCACGCTCTCGAGCCGCGGCGCCGATCGCAGCACGTACGGCAGCGTCTGCGTCCACGGACAGGAGTGGGAGACGCACGACGAGTCCTCGTTCGACTCGTTGTCGAGCATGTTCGGCACGAGTACGTAATCGACGCCAAGGTCGAACAGCGCCTGTACGTGGCCGTGGGCCACCTGCACCGGGTAGCAAGGCTGCGCCGGCGCCAACTCGATCCCCTCGCCCGCGATCCGCCGATCGGTCGGGCGCGACAACACCGGGTGGACGCCGATCCCGGTCAGGTACGCGTGCCAGAACGGGTAGCGCTCGATCGTCGACATCGCCCGGGGGAGACCGACGCTGATCCTCCCGGGGACCGGCTCCCGTGGAGCGTCGATCGGCTCTCCGGTGATCTCCTCGAGCAGCCGGTCACGGCACTCGAACAGGTCCTCCACCACGGGACGACGGGCCGCGCGGAAGGGCTTGCGGTAGCGGTCCGAGCACTTGTCGCCCCAGAAGCTCTTCTGTCCTTCGATCGTGAACTCCCGGATGCTGCACTCGTTGGCGCACGCGCGGCAGACGAAGTCGCGGGTCTGCTGCTCCAGCCGGCCCAGATCGTAGCCCCTGAAGCGAGTCGCCCCGCCGCCGGCCCGGTACCGGTCCCTGACAATCAGCGCCATACCGATGGCGCCCATGACCCCGTTGTACGGCGGGACGGTGATCGTCTTGCCGAGGATCCCGGCGAACGCCGCGGCGACTGCGTCGTTGTACGCCGTGCCCCCCTGGAAGTAGATGACGTCCCCGATGTGACGCCCGCACACGACGCGGTTGAGGTAGTTGAAGGCGATCGAGTACGCCAGCCCTGCAACCACGTCGGGAACAGGCTCCCCCTTGTGAAGCCAGGTGATGACATCGCGCTCCATGAACACCGTGCACCGCTCGCCCAAGCGGGTGGGGGAGGTCGAGGAGAGCGCCAGCCGGGCGAATTCGTCCTTGATGCTGATGCCCAGCTTCTCGGCCTGCTCCTCGAGAAAGGACCCCGTCCCGGCCGCGCAGGCCTCGTTCATCGTGAAGTCGACGACGACACCGCCTTCGAGCGAGATGAACTTGGAGTCCTGGCCGCCGATCTCGAAGATCGTGTTCACGAGCGGCCCGCCCTGCGCGAGGCTGACGTGCACGGCGCCAGTCTTGTGCGCCGTGATCTCGTCGTTCACCGCGTCGGCGCCGACGAACTCCGCCACCAGTTCCCGCCCCGAGCCGGTCGTGCCGACCCCGAGCACTTCGAGCCTCTGCCCCCACGCGGCCTGCAGCCCGGACAGCCCCTGTTGAACGGCTTCCACGGGTCGGCCAGCGGTGCGCAGGTAGCTGTCGAAGACGACGTGGCCCGCGTCGTCCACGACCACCAGATTGGTCGACACCGACCCGACATCGATACCCAGGAAGCCCTGGACGAGGCCGCGGGAAGGCGGCTGGTACGACGGCACACGGTCGCGCAGCAGCACGACGCGGTCGAGGCGCAACGGCGTCGTGTCGACGAGGATCCGATCGCCCGCGTGCTGGCGCAACCGATGGATCTCGCCGAACGAGCGCTTGTGCGCCTCCTCGGCCTCGAGCATCGCCGCGCCGATCGCGCCGAACCAGGCGTAGAGCGGCGGAACGTGTAACGCCGACTCGTCCAGATCGAACGCCTCCCGCAACGCGTCCGCGACGCCGGCGTTGGCCGCGACCCCTCCCACGAACACCACGGGGGCCGCCACCGTGCGCCCCTTCAACACGCTGCTCTTGAAGTTCTGCGCCACGGCGCGGCAGAGCCCGCGCAGGATCTCCGCCGGCGAACAGCCCTCCTGTTGCGCGTGAATCATGTCCGACTTGGCGAAGACCGAGCAGCGGCCGGCGATGCGCGCCGCGGTGCGCGCCGAGGCCACCGCCGCGCTCATCTCCTCTACCGAGTACCCGAGTCGCACCGCCTGCTGGTCGAGGAACGAGCCCGTCCCGGCGGCGCAGTCGCCCCCGCGGTCGTAGTCGATGATCAGCCCCGACCCGTCCGAGGGGTCGAGACTCATGTAGCGCGACGTCTCGCCGCCAATCTCGAACACGGTCCTCGTGCCCGGATGGAATCTGGCCACGGCGCGCGCGGTCGCCTTGAAGCCGTTCTCGAAGAAGATGCCGAGGAGGCGGGCAATCGTGCGGCTGCCCGACCCGGTCACGCGAAGACCCTCGATGCGATCCTCCGGCACCGACTCATAGAACGCGTGCAGCAGGTCGTAGCAGGCATCGAGCGGGCTGCCGGTGATCCGGACGTAGTCGGAGACGACGAGCGGGGGCCCGGGCTCGGTCACCATCTGGAAACCGCACTGCGCGAGGCACAACCCCTCGAGCACCGGGCGGTCGTCCGCCGTGCCCTGGGCTGCCAGCTTCAGGGCGACCGCACCGATGTCCATGCCGATGTTGATGCCCACCGAGAAACCTCTGCCCCGGCCTCTCACGGGAGGCCCGGGAGCCGATTGCTATCCAGTAAGAATGGGATTGTACCGCATCACCCGCCCGTGCGCTCGTCGCCGACGGCCTTCCACGCCAGCAGCGCCGGGATGAGCACCAGCGACAGCAGCCCGAAAGTCACGACCACGCCGTAGCCGATCGGTGCCAGGACGAGCAGCGCCGGCCGCGACCAGCAGGAGCGCGGTCCCCGGGTGCCTGAGGATGAGGTGCGCCAGGCGGAAGCTGCGGTCAAGCATCGGCGGGGGCACCGGGCTTCTCGGCAAGGAAGAGGACGTGCGACAGCGGCAGCCGGTTGCGGGTGTGTATCTCGGCCCTGGTGACACCAAGGTCCGCCAGCAACTCCCGGTAGTCGGAGGCCGCGAGGTGAGTGGGGCGCACGAGCGTCCGTTCGGCCTTGAACAACGCGCGGTCCAGCCACGCGGTCAACAGCTTCGTGACGCCAGGCTTGGATTCAGGCACCCGGAAGATCAGGCATCCGCCCGGTTGGAGCGCGGTGCAGCAGCGCGCCAGCAGGGCGGCCTGGCCCGCCCGGTCGAAATACGGGAGAACATCGACGATCAGGATGAGTCCAGCCGACGGGATCTCGAACGTGGAGATGTCCGCGACAGACAGCCGCGCATCGAACCCGTCGAGCGCCTGCTGCGCGGCCGCGATGCGGTGCGCATTGAGATCGCAACCGTGCAGCGGCCGGCTGGGATCATCGAGGGCTGCCACCATCAACGCCAGGCCGTGCCCGCACCCGAGATCCACGACGGGTCCGGTCCCGAGATCCTGCTCGAGCAGGACAGAGAAGAGCCGATCGAGGCGGACCTTCGCCCGGACGTAGCCACGATCGCGTGAGCGTATCCCGGCATACCGCCTGTCCACCTCGTTCCGAAACCGCCGGGCGGCCGAGCGGTCATCCGGCGGCGGCGGGATATTCGACGCCGGGTCGCCGGCGCCGCCGTCCCGCGTCGCCGCTCGTCGCCCGCGCTGCCAGGCAAACCCGAGGTACGTCACCGCGGCTGCCGGCACGGCCAGCAGAACGGCCAGCACGAGGCTCCCGACGACGAACGGCAACAGGTGCGACTGCCAGCCGCTCGCCATGATCGTGGACGGGCTGACCTGCACCCAGATCCCGTCCACTGCACGGTGGCCGAGCACGAGGGAGCCGAACACCAGGAACGGCTGGAAGAACGGGTTGCCGACGAACGTCGCGGCCAGGGTCAGCGGCCGGTTCAGGCGAAACAACGTGGCCAGCGCCACGGCGGCGATCGACTGCGCGCCGTAGATTGGGATGATCCCGAACGCAACGCCCACGAACACGGCCGCCGCGGCCCGGCCCGGCGTCAGCCGCTCGGCCAGGAGCTGTCGCACCCGGCCACCGATGCGCGTGCGGCCGCCCGCCTGTGCCATCGTGTTCACCGCGACACCAGGGAGAGCTGCCCGCTGGCGACCACCGTCGCCCCGACCCGGACGACCGCCGACACGGCAGCCATCCCAAGCGCCTCGGTCAGCAACCTGGTCTCGATCTCGATGACATCCCCAGGCCTGACCGCCTGCTGGAACTTGAAGTGCGTGACCGCCGCCAGCAGCATCACGCTGGGCCGCTGGGATTGCCCGACCGTGAGCATCAGCCCCGCCGTCTCCGCGGCAGCCTCGATCAGCAGCACACCGGGGAAGATCGGATTGCCGGGGAAGTGCCCGGCAAACAACGGCTCGTCCGGGTCGAGTCGCTTGCTCGCCACGCAGCGGGCACCGGGCTCGATCTCCAGGATCTGGTCCACCCAGAGAAACGGGGCGCGATGGGGCAACAGGTCTTCCACCGGGAGCGTCACGGGCGGGACTCCTTCCTGGGCGCGGGACGGTACACGCGGAACATGCCCCCGTCGAGCGCCACGTCAACTTTGATGACCGTCATCGCCTCGGGTTCGCTGTCGTCCACCCGGAATCCGGTTGTGCCTGCACGCAGAAGCTTGCTCGCAAGACCAGCGGGCGCGTGAGCAGGCGGGATGTTCTCGTTTCGGTCAACGCACCGCAGTTCGTCGAGTGCTGCTGCGCTCGCTGCACACCAGCCCACACCTGCTCGAGGAGCCGGGTCGGGCCGGCCGGCGCCTTCGCCGGCGCGCCCTGCGCGAGCGACCCCGTGGCTGTCGCCAACACCAGGAGCGCCAACACGGCGAGGCGCTCGGGGACGCCGCGCCGCCGACGGGGCGCCGAGCCTACCGGCCGAGAAAGCGGTATGCAAGCGACCACAGGCATATGCGAACCGTGTCACGGACGGGATTCATCTTGGATCGAGCCAGTCCTCCAGCATAGACCATCGCCACGGGGGCGTGGGCGATGGTGCCACCGTCCAGGCAAAGCTTGATGAGCAGTTCCATCTCAATCTCGTACCGCCGGGCGCTCAGGCGGAGGCGGCGCAACCGGCTCACGCGCGCGAGCCGGAAGCCGCTCTGGCTGTCCTCGATCCGGGAGCCGACAAGCCAGGACGCGATGCGGCTTCCCACGGTGTTGGAGAAGTGCCTTGACGCCGGCATGCGCGCCCGGTCGAACGGCCGCGCGCCGATCACCAGGTCGGCACCCGTCGTGATCGCGCACGCGATGAGCGCGGGCACGTCCTCGGGCCGGTGCTGCCCGTCACCATCCATGAACAGCACGTGCGTGTAGCCGGCGTCCAGCACACGGGCCAGGCCGGCCCGGATGGCCCGTCCCTTCCCCTGGTTGCTGCAAAGCCGCAGGCACTCCGCCCCCGCCCGCTCCGACGCCTCCGCGGTCCCGTCGTCCGAGCCGTCGTCAACGACCAGGACGCGCGCCACGTGCGGGCGCACGCCGGCCACGACGTCCGCGATCGACTCGGCCTCGTTGTACGCCGGGATGAGGGCGCAGACGCTCAGCGGCGGTGACGACGAGCGCGCGGCGTTTGCGGCGGCGGCGGTCACGGCGTCGTGAACTGGTAGCCTCGGTCCCGCAAGCGGTCGATGACCTCAGGCAGGGCCGACAGCATCGCGCTCGTGCCTCGAGCGGGGCGGTCGTGCATCAGCACGATGTCGCCAGGGTTGATGCGCCCCAGGACCCGGGCCCGGAGGGCTTCGCGACCCTGCGGATAGGTGTCGAAGGTGCGCAACTGCCACGAGATGTACTCGACGCCGACCTCTTCGAGGGTTCGCGCCAGGAAGGGGTGTCGCAAGCCAACGGGCGAGCGGAACAGGCGTGGCCGCCGGCCCGTGAGGCGCGCAAGCACTTCCTGCGTGCGCTCGATCTCCATCCGGAGCCGCGACGGCGTAAGGAAGCAGAAGAGCGGAGGATGGCTGAAGGTGTGATTCCCGATTACGTGCCCCTCGTCCCTCAGCCGCCGCACCAGGTCCGGATGCCTCTCGGCCTCCCGGCCGACGAGAAAAAAGGTGGCCTTCACCCCTTTCTCGCGCAGGATGTCCAGCAACCGCGGCGTCATTTCCTCGCTCGGCCCGTCGTCGAACGTCAACCCGACGCAGCGGCGGCTATCGCTGGACTCCACCTGGGACCGGTTTGCCACGAGCCACTGGTTCCTCGGGTGGAGGAGCAGGAACAGGGTGGCGAGCGTGCCGGTGGCGTAGAGCGCAGCGACCACCCAGAACCGCCGCATGCTGAAGGGAACCAGGAGAAGCAGGCTGGCGTTTGTCGCCACGATCAACAGCAGAACGGAATATCCAACAATCCTCTGGGCCTGCTGCGGCCGCAACCATGTCAGGCGCCGCATGAAAGCCTTTCGTGGGCAGGGAGCGACCTATATAATATGGCGCCGTGTTAGCGGACCGCAAGCGGGCAATCCAGGGCTCACGCGCGTCATTCGCACTCTCCGATCCTCAACGCAGCAGGTATCAGACGAGAAGGCTCACCCGGAGACGATCGAACGTGTACAGTCGCTGTGCCCGGAATGCGGCGGGCAGGCTATGGCCGAAGCAAGAGGAGATCGCCGAGCGCATCCAAGGCGCAGAGGTGTATGCGGCGTGGCGAGCCTGCGGAACCACCGGCCTGAAGACCGCATCAGCCTCGTGGGCCTGAAGGCCTGCGCGACTGCAAGCAGTCAGTCGGCGTGCCGCATCACGACCGCCGCGTCGTTGCCGCCGAAGGCCAGCGACGTCGAGATGCCGCACCGAACGGGTTGCACCCGCGCCTGGTTGGCCACGACGTCCACCTCGCACTCGGGATCGGTCTGCGCGTGGTGAATCGTCGGCGGGATGACGCCGCGTTCGATGGTAAGCGCGAGCGCGGCGGCCTCGACTGCGCCGGCCGCGCCCAGGCAGTGGCCCACCATCGACTTGATCGAGGTGATCGGGATCCGCCCGCCGCGGTCGCCGAACGTGCGGCGGATGCCGCGCGCCTCGGCCCGGTCGTTGGGCACCGTGCCGGTGCCGTGCGCGTTGATGTGATCCACCTCTTCCGGCGCGACGCCGGACGCGGCGAGCGCCGCGCCGAGCAGCGCGGCCACCGCGACGCCATCCGGCTCCGGCGCGGTGGCGTGGAACGCCTCACAGTAGGCGGCGTACCCCGCCAGCTCCACGTACACGTGCGCGCCTCGGGCCCGCGCGCACTCCAGGGGCTCGAGCACAAGAACCGCCCCCGCCTCGCCGATGTTCATACCGCTGCGGCTCACGTCGAACGGCCGGCACGGCTCCAGATCGACGACGCGCAGCGCGTTGAAGCCGCTCAACGCCGTCCGGCTCAGCGCGTCGCTGCCACCGCACACCGCCGCCTCCACCTGGCCGCTCCGGATGAGATCCGCGCCGTAGCCGATCGTCATGGTGCTGGACGAGCAGGCCGAGTTCATGGAGGCGCGCAGCCCCGTCAGGCCGAACCGGTGGGCCACGCCGTCGGCCGAACCGGCGTTGAGGTAGTTGAGGATCCCCGACGGATGCGGCCGCCCGCCCGCCCGGACGAAGGCGTCCGCGTAGTACATCTCGTTGCGCAGCAGGTCGTTGGCGCCGACGCCCATCAGGACGGCCACCGACGACCGTGCGATGCCGCTCTCCAGCAGCCCCGAGTCGGCTAGCGCCTCGGATGCGGCGAGAATGGCGAACTGGTCGGCCCGCGCATAGCGACGCCGTTCGCGCACGGAGAAGCGGGTCGCCTCGTCGTACGGCACCTGGGCCACCATGCGGCTCCGGTAGAGATCGGCCTCGAACAGCGTCAGGTCGGCAATGCCGCAGCGCCCCTCGCACAAGGCCTGCCAGACCGACTCGCGGTCGAGACCCAGCGAGCACACCAGGCCGATTCCCGTTACCGCCACGCGTCGTTCGGTCATGTCACCCTTTCGCCGCGTCGAGTTGCCCGCCGGCGTCCGCCCTCGGCGCCTCCAGTTCCTGCCGGCAGCGCGCCACTCGCAGCCGCTCGCCCCGCCTCTGCGCCAGCGTGACGAGCATCGGGATGAACTGGAACGGCAGCGACAGCAGCGAGCAGCCGATGGCGGCGGCCCGCTGGCCGGCCGTCAGGCCGCAGGGCTGCAGGCCGAGCAGTGCGCCCCAGTAGTTGAACACCACGCCGTAGATCTCGTACGCCAGCCGCGCGGTCGTGCCGTGCACGCCCCCCGGCCGGCTGGCACCGCGCTTCAGGCTCTCGAGGAACTCCTCGCACGTATTCCCCGGCGCCTCGGTGAAGGCTGCGGCGACGTGCCGCACGACGTGGGCATCGCTGCCGCCGGTCTGGCCCAGGGGGCCGCCTGTCCATGCCCGCACGGCCTGCTCGGACAACGCGTTGTGCGAGGCCTGCATCGCCGCGTTCCGCGTTTCCACGGCGTGCACGAGCGGGAGCAATCGCGCCAGGTAGGTGCCGACCGCCATCTCGCCCCGCAAGAAATGAAACGGGTGATGCAGCACCAACACCAGGCCCTGCGACCGCAGGTACGCCGCCGATTCGAACACGTTCTCACGCAGCGGTTGCACCTCGCGGTGGTGGCGCTCGGTGAGGCCGAACACCCCGAGGTGCACGCGCAGGTCGCTGTCCGGCACGCGGCACTCGATCTCTTCCCCCGTCAGGATGTCTGGGGCATCCGGATGCCGATCGAGCAGCTCCAGGCAGCCGTCGAGGCTGTCGTGATCCGTGATCGTCACCAGGTCCATGCCGCGCGCGCGCGCCGTCCGGTAGACCGTCTCGGGATTCGAGTAGCAGTCGCGGCTGCGGAACATCCGCAAGGTCCGCGTGAACCCCGAGTGAATCGAGTGCACGTGCAAATCGGCGCGCAGGACGTGCGATCCCGGGGCGCCGCTCATATCGGCTTGAACAGCATGAACTCGATGACCAGCGAGCCCGAGCCCCGGTACATGCCCGGCAGGAACCCCTTGCCGACCCCCAGTTTCATCATCGTGGTCTTCGGCCCCGGGAAATTCGCTTCGATGCCGACACCCGTCGTCGGCACCCAAGCGTCCTGCCCCGGCGTCCGCCCCCACGCGTGGTCCGCGTACAGCGAGAGCCGGTACAGGTTCAGCAGGTTGAACGCATAGGACGCCCGGAACATGCCCAGTTCGGCGAAGCGCACACCAGCCGACGGCACGCCGCGCATGCGCGTCTCGTCGAACAGCCCGCACCGGTACATCGAGAAGCGGTCCTGCCGTTCGCCGCCATAGTATCCGCCATTCACGCGGATCGTGTTGATCTGCTTGAAATAGAAGTCCTTGCTCACCCCGAGGTTGTACTTGGCATAGGTGCGCGCCGCCGGGTTGTAGTCCGCGCCGGTGCCCCACGGCTGCCAGCTCGCGCGTCGGAAATACGCCCAGGCTCCCACCACGGAGTACCCGCCGCGGCGGTACTCGTAATTGAAGCCGCCGTTGGTGGTGGCCGTGCTGACGGGGACGACGAAGTTGGCGGCCGTGTCCCCGGAAACCGCGGAGAAGTCGTTGAACTCGATGTGCGAGCTGACCGTCAGCTTCTGGAAGTCCGAGAGCTGGTAGCCGAGGTTCAGACCCGTGGAGATCTTCCGGCCCTGCAGCCGCTCGTCCTTGCGCTCACCGTGCTCGTCGTACACCTGGTCGTTGCTGTTCACCGCGATGCCGTAGAAGTCCACGCTGGCGTCGAACTTCGTGCCGCCGATGCTCGTCTTCTGCAGGTTGCCGGCGCCGAGCACGCCCGAGTAGATGAAGCCGAGCTGCAGCCCGCGGTTCAGGAAGTTGAAGTTGACGTAGTCGATGCCGACGAGCGGCACCGGGTAGTCGTACGACGGATCGAAGGTGGCGCCCAGCGCCAGCGCCTTGGCGTTGGTGGTCAACTGGTCGCTGACGACGCGCTCGTTGCCGCGCTTCACCAGGTGGCGCAGGCCCTTGTCGGTGTCGCGGTACATGATGTTGTCGCTGTGGCGCGCCTGCTGCCGCTCGTCGGCGAAGGCCGCGTCGTTGATGCGGAACTCCGAGAAGTCCACCTTCCGGGTCACGAGCAGGTTGCGGCCGGCGATCACGACGATCTGCTGGCTCGTCAGCTTCGAGAACAGGTACACGGGCCGATCGCCCACGCGGCCCACCGGGTCGAACGTCTGCACTTCCTCGTTGGAGACCACCGGCGCTGTCAGCGCCGTCTGGACCGTCTGCACTTTGAGCCGCACGTACCGCTCGGTGTCGATCCAGACCTTGCCGCGATAGAGGGAGCGCACCTGGTCGATCGGGTCGAAGCGGACGACGTAGCACGACCGATCGCCGATGCGATCGAGGCCCTCGAGGTGGTAGACGTAGTCGCGGTTCAGGCGCAGCGCCAGCGGCAGCGACAACACCTTCTCCGGCTGGAGCAGCGGGAACGGCGGGCGGTTGTGTCCCCAGCGGGTGCCGTTCAGCGAGAACGTCAGTTCCCTCCACTCGGTGGTGTCCGGGTCGTAGAAGAACCGGTTCTCCAGGATCACGACGTAGGAATCGAGCGCGGTCGGCTGGAAGTGGATCTCGACGCGGGCGTTGGCCATGTAGTTGCGGACCAGGGCGGCCTGGGCCGTCTCCACCTGCTGGTGGCGGAAGATGATCTCGTCCACGGTGGGCAACGCCTTCTTCGCGGCCTCCGATCGCAGCGCGTAGACGTCCTCGGCGCCGAAGTTGAAGTCGACGAGCGCCGGCCGGTCGGACAGACCCACGCGGGCGGTGGAGGTCTTCGCGACCTCGTCGCGCACGGCGTCCGCCGGCTTGAGCGTCGTCGCCGACACGGCGTCGCGCACCACCGGCGTGCTCGCCGAGGCGAGATGGAGCGTCACCTCGATCCGCTGCCCGGCGCGGTCGGGCGCCCAGTACGCCAGGTAGGTCGCAAACGTCGTGTTGTTGTAGAGGAGGCGGTGCGGCAGCGTGGCGGTGACGTCCTGGCCGCCCATCGTGAGCGTGAGCGAGGAGGCGTGCTCGTCGAGCGTGACCACCTCGCCTCCCAGGATGTCCTTCAGCGGGACGGCGGATCGCAACACGGCCGCCACGACGTCCACGCCGGCGACACAGGTGGCGAACGTGGCGCGGCCCCCGAGGCGGGCGAGGTACCAGCCAAGCAATTGTTCCGTCGCGCGCCGGGGGTCGGCGGGCAGGACCATGCCGGTGACGCCAAGAACGGCCGAGGGGTCCTCTTTCCCGGCGAGCCGCTCGAGCTCGTCGAGGGCGTTGGTCACGGCCCGATCGTCGGCGGGCGAGGCGGGAACGGCAAGCGCGTCCACATAGGCCGACACGTCCTCGCGGTACACCTGCGCCTGCCAGGCAGCTGCGTCGTCGGTGGCGGCCACGCCGCCCTCCACCAAGAGGGCCTCCGCGTCGATAGAGCGCACCTGCACCGCCACGAACTTCAGCAGGTAGCCGTAGTCGTTTGCCGCCGGGCGCGCCGCGCCGTCGAAGCGATCGCCGACCTGGTAGGCGAGGACCTTGCCGCGGCCGTGCTCGACGAGCGCGCGCAGCGCCGGGCGCCACGCGTCGATGGCCGCGGCGTCAGTGGGCGGATCGACCAGCGTCACCACCACCGGGATGTGCTTGCGGGCGTAGAGATCCAGGCGCGCGTCGAAGCGGCTGAAATCCGGCGCCGCGGGTGGTGCGGCCGCGCCAAGTCCGGCGCGCCGCACGAGCAGGCGGACGAACACCGGCAGGTCCGTCGCGCCCACGCGCGCGCGGTCGAGCGCCGCGGCGAGCACGGCGTCCTTGTCCAGCGTCTCGTCGATGCCCACGCCCTTGATGGTCTGCGACCCGCCCAGCGCCGACGCGGTCGATGCGAGCCACGCCACGATCACGAACGCAGAAAGCCGCTTCATACGCCACAACCCTTCAGAACCCAATCGCCGATCGGCCCAAAGGCCACGTGGGCCAGGATGTCATTGAGACGCTCGGCAAATCCCGAGAGCCTGAAGTAATGGCTCAATCGCAGCGGCCAGGGCAGCGTCACGCGCAGCGGCTGCGGATCGATCTCCCACGGGTGCATGAAGAGCGTGACCGGGTCGCCACGCCGGTTGCGAGCCTCGATCTCCCTGATGACCGTCGCGGGCCGGCTCATCCGCAAGCCCCAGCCGCCCCCGAGCGGAAACTGCTGGCCGAGCCGGCGGCCCACTAGCGGGGGCACCTCGACCAGCGTCCCATGCGCGGTCTCGCGGCGATGGGGCACCTGCGGGTAGCGCGGGTTACCCACGAGGCGCCGCGGAGACATGCTCGAATCATAACGGAAACCGTGCGCGCCAGCACCGCGAGGGCCCACGGGGCCCGATCGTTGATCGACCATTCCTGCGCGCGAAAGCCAGCCGGGCGCGGGGCGCCGGCATCTTCGAGCGTCGCGTTGGTGCGGGTGAGCTCTTCGGCGAACGACTCTTCGTCCAGCTCGAAGACCCGCCGGTGTGTCCAGCCGTGCGACGCCACTTCGTGGCCGGCCTGCAAAATCCGTTCGACGAGGCGGGGATGGCGATCGGCGATCCAGCCGAGCACGAAGAAGGTGGCCGTGACGCCGTGCCTGGCCAGCAGGTCGAGCGTGAGATCCGTGGTGAATTCGACGCGGCTCGGGAGGGTGAGCCGGGCGGTCAGGGGCGAGAACGCCGCCGACGCCGCACACATGGAACCACTCTTCGATGTCGACCGTCAGGAAGTTACGGACCTGTCCGGTCACGAGGCCTCAGTTCGGCGTGGCAGGGACTTGTCCCTTCGTCTGCTCGATGAGTTCGACGATCGTCGTGACGCTGCGCAAGACCCGCCGGCCCAGTTGTTCGTCGGTGATCTTCACGCCGAACGATCGCTCGAGTCCGAGAACCAGTTCGAGAACGTCGATCGAGTCCAGCCCGAGGCCCTCGCCGAACAGGGGGATGTCATCGGCGATGTCCTGCGGGGCCAGGGGCAAGCGGAGGCAACTGACGATCGCCTCCTTAACCTGGGTTGCGAGTAGTTGATCCATCAGAATAGCCGGCGCCAAACAGCAGAAAACACGTGGCTTCCCCTCGATTCCTGCGGGTGTGGTGCGGGGAGGGCGAAGGCAAGCCTGACCTTGCGCATACTAGCGCAGATCAGGCCCTGCGCTCAACCCGAGGAACGGAGGCGGCCCGCACGACGAGGCAGAACTGCGCGCCGCCGTCGGCGGTGCCGTTGATGAGGGCGAGGTGGCCGCGCGAGCGTCGCGCGCACCGGCTCACGTCCACCGGGCAGGCCGGGTCCGGTTGCTCGCAGCCGAGCGTCGGCGGCAGCGTGCCCCGGCCGAGGCCGACCAGGGCGGCCGTCAACGCGGCGCCGCCCGACGCCCCGAACTCACCGAGCGCACCCTTCAGCGACACCACCGGAACGCCGCCAGGCCCGAACACCTCGGCGAGCGCCAGCGCTTCGACCCGGTCGAGCGTCGGCGTGGAGTTGGCCGCAGCGAACGCGACGTTGATGTCGGACGGGGTCACGCCCGCGTCGGCCAGCGCGGCCCGCATCACTCGCACGATGCCGGACGGCTCCGTGGGCCACGCGCTGAGCCCGCACGCCGAGCCGCCGCACCCGACGCCGAGCACCTCACCGTACGCGGCCACGCCGCGTCGCGCGGCGGAGGCGGCGGTCTCCAGGACGACCAGGTGGCCGCCGGTTCCGAGGACGATGCCGTTGCGGCGGAGGTCGAAGGGGCGGCTCGCTTCCTGGCAGCCGTCGGTCGGAGACAGCACCCGCAGCCGATCGTGCACGCGGAAGAACCGCTCCTCGATGTCGTCCACGCCACCGCACACGAACGCCGACGCGCGTCCCTGCCGCAGGCCGGAGGTCGCGAACGCGATGGCCGCCAGCGCGGACGCCTGCTTCTGGCCGAACGTCACGTTGGGCCCGCGCAGGCCGAACTCGATGGAGCACAGGCTGGCCGCGGCGTTGCCGATCGTGTTGCTGAAGCCCATCGCCGACACGGCGGTGGGACCTTCGGTGGCGAGCTTGTGCAGGTGCGCCACCGTGCTGTGCAGCCCGCTGGTGGCCGTCCCCAGCACGACGCCCACCTCGTCGGTGCGGGTGGGCAGGCACGCGTCGTCGATGGCCAGGCGGCAGGCGGCCAGCGCGAGGCGGCCACCCTCGTCCACGCGCCGCAGTTTCATCGGGTCGAGGAAGCGGCCGGGGTCGAAGTCGCGGAGCAGCGCGGCGGTGTGCGAGCGGCACCGGTCGGTGCTGAACGTGGTGACCGGCCGAATCCCCGTGTCACCGGCCAGCAGCCGATCGACGAAGGTCTCCGCCCCGATTCCCAGGCTCGATACGCAGCCTGCGCCCGTGACCACGACGTTGTCGCGCATAGCGGCGTTACGGTATCATCTACCGTTCGAGCTGTTCAAGTCAGCCATGACCCACAGCCCGTTTCTTCGCATCACTTTCCGGTATCGACTGGGCGCCCGTGTCGCTCGCGTTGCGGGTTTGCTGCTCGTGTTGCTCGGATTCGTCGCGGGCCAGGCGCCGGCGGCGCCCGACCTGTTCGACGAGCTGCACGCGCGCATCGCGGCCGCCGAGGCGAAGCGGCAGACAGTCCGCGCCCGGTTCGTCGAGACGACGACCTCGTCGCTGCTCGTGAAGCCGAAGGTGGCCGAGGGCACGCTCGTCGGCGAGAAGCCGGCGCGGATGGCGGCCACGTACGGGTCGCCCGAGCGCAAGACGATCCTCATGGACGGCAAGCATCTGTTCATCACGCGCGCCGGCCAGAAGGACGCCGAGCAGTTCGACGTCTCCGAGATCATGAAGACCGTGAACAAGTACTTCACCAACGCAGATCCCGGCCAGCTGCGGCGGGCGTTCACGATCCGCGCCTTCCTCGATCCGGCGGCGCCATGCTGCTACCAGATCGACCTGCTGCCCAAGCGCAAGCAGATCAAGCAGGGGCTGGAGCGGCTGCAGATCTGGGTGTCGCGCGACATCTACATGCTCTCGCAGATGACCATCACGTTTGCCGGCGGCGATACCACCGTCTTCAAACTGGAGAACATCGAGCTGAACGTGCCGATCCCTCCGCACGCGTTCGCCCCGCCCGTTCCGCCCGCCCCGCCCGTCACACGCTGACCCGCCGATGCGCTCTTCGCGCCGTCGGGGCCCGCACCTTCCGGAGAGCGTGATCCCGAGGCTTCGACAACCGTCGCGATGCGACGTCGAAGTCGAGGCCCACCGGTTCCGCCTCGGGTGTCGCGACGAACCCGTCGCCCCTGGTGTTCCATGGGAGAGGGCAGGGTAGCATCGTTGCGCGACGCCGATCAAGCGCGCGGGGCGACGCGCGGGGGGCGGCCCGAACCAGCGCTGGCGGGCCACGGCCGTGCCCTCCGCGCGTGGTTGCGGCTCCGTCCCCGGTGTTGTTAGACTGGTTGCGGTTACCCACTGCGCAGGGCGCCGCCGGCCGTCCTGGGACATCTTCCATGGCCGCAGTCATGACAGTTGAAGCGGGTTTTCACGCGACCGCCCTGAAAGCTGTCTTAGACCAGGGCTGAGCCTGCCTGGCCCGAATCCCCGAGTGCTCACGCGATGCTCGAATGGTTGCTGCGTCTCGCGTTCGTTCGACGGCGGCTCGTCCTGCTCGCCGCTCTCGGCCTGCTCGCCGTTTCGCTGCTGCTCGTCTCCAAGGTCTCGTTCGACGCGAACATCGTACGGTTGCTGCCCCGCAAGGGCCCGGCCGTCAGCAGCTTCGATACCTACCTCCGCCACTTCGGCACCTTCGACCACATCTACGTCCTGTTCGAGGTGCCGCCGGGCAACCGCACCTCCGACGTCGAGGAGTTCGTCGACCGCTACGTGAAGCAGTTGCGCAAAGCGCCCGAAATCGTGTCGGTGGATGCGGAACTGTTCGACGAGGTCAAGGACTGGAACTACCTGTTCGACCGGGAACTCCTGCTGCTCGGGTCGGATCAGGTGCCGGCAGCCCTGGCACGCTTCGATCCGGCCAACATGGGCGCCGAGTTGGCGCGCTCGCGCAGCTTGCTCACCGTCTCGTCGCCCGAGGTGAAGGCCTACGTGCAGCAGGACCCGCTGGGGCTGCTGTCGCTGCTGCGCGACCGGCTCGGCCGCGGCCGCGCCCTGGTGGACTTCGACCCGACGCAGAAAGGGTACGTGTCGCGAGACGGGCGCAGCCGGCTCGTGATGGCCAAGCCGGTCCGGCCGCCCTTCGACACCGCGTTCTGCAAGCGCCTGTTCGAGCGGTTGGCCCAGGTGGAGGCGGCGGCGCGGTCGGCGCCGGCGGAGGCCGACCTGGAGGCGGGGCTGCCGACGCCGGTGACCGTACAGGTGGCAGGCGGGTACCGCCTGGCCCTCGAAGCCGAGCGCGTCATCAGGCGCGAGCTGATCGTCAACTCGCTCAGTTCGCTGGCGGGCCTCCTGCTCCTGGTCCTCATCGCGTTCCGCTCGCTCTGGGTCGTGCTCTACGGGGCCGTCCCGCTGGTGCTCGCTGCCCTCTTCACGCTGGGCGTCAACGGCCTGGCCGGTCCGCTGTCACCGGTGGCGAGCGGGTCGGCCGGGATGCTCTTCGGCCTCGGCGTGGACGGCGTCGTGCTGCTCTACCTGCGCTATCTGGAGGAGCGGGCGAACGGCTTCGGCGCGCAAGACGCGCTCGGGCGCAGCGCGGGCACCGCCGGCAGCGTGATGCTGGCCTACACGACGACCGCCGGCACGTTCTTCGCGCTCATGGTGGTGGACTTCCCGAGCCTGCACGACCTCGGCCTGATCGTCGGCCTCGGCATCCTCGCGTGCTGCGTGTTGTTGCTGGTGCTGCTGCCGGCCATGGTCGGCTTCACCCCCGCGCGGCAGGTGCGGCCGCTCCAGACCGCGTGGCTCGGGCGGTTCGTCGAGCGCCGGGGACGCGCGATTCTCGCCGTTTCGGTCGTCCTCACGCTGGTGCTGGGCGTGGCCGCCACGCGCCTGCGCCTGAACACGAGCCTCGAGAAGCTGCAGGCGCACACGCAGGGAACCGATCTCGAGCAGGAGGTCGCCGACCGCTTCGCGCTGCCACGCGAGGTGGTGATCGCGCTCGGCGAAGGACCGCAGCTCGATGACCTGCTCAGTTCGGCGCATCGGCTGGCCGCGGCCGTCAAACGGGAGCTGCCGTCGCTCGTCGTCGCGTCGCCGGACAGCGTGCTGCCGCCGGAGTCCGAACAGGCACGGCGCAGCGAGCAGCTGGCGCAGGCCCGCTTCGATACCGCCCGCGTGTCCGCCGATCTGGAACGCGAGGCGGGCGCCGCCGGTTTCCGTCCGGGCATCTTCCAGCCCTTCCTCCAGCGGCTGCCGCGCATGCTTGACCCGTCAACGCGCCTCACGTACCAAGGGCTGGTGGAGCACGGCCTGGGCACGCTCCTGTCGCGCTACGTGATCTCCGGGCCCCAGGGTTATATCGTGGCCGTCTATCTCTACCCGAAGACGCCGGGCGACCTGGATCGGCTGGCCGCGCTGGGGGCGGGGACGGCGCCCTCGTTCCATCTCACCGGCCTGCCCTTCGTGAACCGCGAGCTGGCCGCGCGCTTCATGCCCCAGTTCGCGCGGGGCATGGCGCTGGGCGTGCTGATCGTCGCGCTGCTCGTCTACGTGGTCTTCCGCAACGTGCGCGACACCCTGCTGGCGTTCCTGCCGACCGTTGTCGGCTTCGTCTGGAGCGCGGGGCTGCTCGCGCTGTTCGGTGTCGAGCTGGACCTGTTCTCGCTGTTCGCCGCGATGACCTTCATCGGCATCGCCACCGACTACGCCATCTACGTCATCTATCGGCACAGCATCGAGGGCACGCGCCCGATGCGGGCGGTGCTGACGGCCACCGGGGCCGGCGTGCTGCTGGCGTGCGGCACCACGCTGATCGGCTTCGGCTCGCTCATCAACTCCAGCTACGGGCCGCTGCGCTCGTTCGGCGTCACCGCCATCACCACGATCGCCACCTGCCTGGTTGCGGCGCTGCTGACGCTGCCCGCCCTTCTCCAGGAGACCCGACGCTCGTGACCATCTGCGCCCTGATCGCAACCGGATCGGCAGCCGCATCCTCTCGGCGTTCATCGGCACCGAGGTCGCCGACTCGCAGTCCGGCTTCCGGCTGATCCGTACGGAGTGCCTTCGCCCGCTCACGCTGACGGCAACGGGGTACGAACTCGAGACGGAGATGCTGATCAAGCTGACGCGGCGCGGGGCGTCGCTGTGCCGCGTGAGCATCGCCGCGCGCTACGACGGGGCCCACAGCAAGCTCCGCAACTTTCGTGATACATTCCGCACCTGCGTGCTGGCGGTGCACTACCGCTACCTGACCAAGGACGCCGGGGTCAGGTCTCAGACCTGACCCCGCTCACAGGAGTCCCAATCGCATGCGCGTGACACGTCAACCCGACCAGGTGCGCTGGCACCTGCACGGCCTGAACACGAGCACGATCTTCGGCCTGACCCACTGGGGGGTGTCGCACATCCCGAAGGCCATGAGCTACGGGATCGGCTACGTCGGCACCTGGCTCGCCTTCCACCTGATGACGGACACGACCGCCGCGCTCGTCGGCAACCTGCGCGTCGTCGTACCCCATCTCGACGAACGCGGGTTGCGCTCGCTCGCCCTGCGCACCTACCGCAGCTACGCCAGGGAGACGATTGACTTCATCCGCAGCCTCTCGACCGACCGGCGCGAGCTGGCGACATGGTTGGCGCCGCCCAACACCTTCGATCGCGTCGATCGCAGCGGCGGCAACGGCCTGCTGCTGGTGACCGGCCACATCGGCAACAGCGAGCTGGGCGCCGTGATTCTTCGCGCGATTTACGACTATCCGCTGGCCGTCGTGGTGCTGCCGGAGCCCGATCCCCGCGTGAACGAGCGGCGCGTGCGGATGCGGGCGACGCTCGGGATCGAGACCGTCGAGGTGCGGCAGGAGATGGAGACGGCGCTGCGCATCCGGCGGCTCCTCTCGGAGAACCGGGCGGTGGCAATGGCTTCCGACAGGCCGCTCGGACGCGACCGCGTGGAGGTGCAGTTCTTCGGGCGCCCCACAGGCTTCCCCCGCGCCGCCGCGCTGATGGGGTACCTGACCGGCGCACCGCTGGTCCCGTCGTTCATCCTGCGCCAGCCGGACGGCCGGTACGCGGGCCTCGCGCTGGACCCGATCCACGTCTCGCGCACCGGCGACCGCGACGCGAACGTGCAGGCGGCGATGCAGACGTTCGCCACCGCGCTCGAGGACCTCGTCAGGCAGTACCCTCACCTTTGGTACCACTTCTACCCGTACTGGGGCGCCGCACACGCGTCCTGACGCCCGGGCCTGAAAGCCCAGCGAGGACGGCGGCCCTGAAGGTGGGCGACATCGATCGCACCGGCAAGATCGTCGTCAACCCGCAGTTCGACGAGGCCTGGGACTTCGTCAACGGACTCGTGAAAGTTCGGATGGCCGGGGGATTCGGCTGCATCGACAAGACCGGCCGGTGCGTGTACAACCCGACCAAGTAGGCGGGCGGCCGGCCCGCCTGCGGGGCGGATCGTAGCGGGGGCGACCTCAGGACGTGACTGGGCCGTCCCCGCCGCCGGCGGCATCGGGCGACACCATGACGCGCAGCGCTTCCTCGTTCACCTTGCCGATCCCACGCGTCGGCAAGGCGGTGAGCACCTGGATCGTGCGCGGGATCTTGAAGGGCGCCAGCCGGCCCGCCAGCAGGCGGCGGACGTCCGCGGCGGTCAGGCTCGCGTCCCCGCGCGTCACGACGAACAGCGCGACGGCCAGCTCGCCGAACCGGGTGTAGACCACTGCGTGGGCCTGCTCGATGGCGGGCTCCGCCAGCGCCGCCTGTACCACCTCGCCGGAGGAGAAGCGGCGCCCTCCCACCTTCACGACGGAATCCGCCCGGCCCAGCAGCCGGAACGTCTCGCCCTCGACGGCGATGGCATCGCCGGTGACGTACCAGTCTTCCGGCCGGTCCTGCCACGCCGACTTCACCAGCAGGCGGCCGTCGCTGTTGCGCCGCTGCCACGTCAATTCCGGGAACGGGCGCCAGGGTCCAGATCCGACACGCGTCGCGATGCCCCCGGTCTCGGTCGAGCCGTACACCTGCAGTACCGGCGAGCCGGCGAGACGCTCGAACTGTTCGCCAATGACCGGGTCGAGCGGGGCGCCGGAACACACGTAGGTGGCCGGCGGCAGCGGCGAGGCGAGCACCTGCGTCATCAGCCGGTAGTGCGACGGCACCGCGACGACGAGTTGCGGCGCCCGCGCCCGGATCTGATCCACCCAGTGCTGGGGCGCGCCGCCGCGGTAGAACACCGTGGCGCCGCCGCCTGTGGCCGGCATGTCGAAGCCGTAGATGTACCCCAGGATGTGGAAGGCGGGCACGAAGCACAGGGCCGTCAGCGGCCCGGTGAGTCCGAGCCACGGCGTTTCGACGCGGTGCTGTTCGCCGAACTGGTACGCCTTCTTGCGGACGGATTTCGGTTCGCCGGTGGATCCCGAGGTGAAGAACGCCACCTCCGGATCGCCGGCGCGGGGGAAGACGGCCGCGAGCGGGACGCCGCCGGATTCGACCACCGTCACGTCGCTCCACGGGTCGGCCACGTGCGAGGGCGCCAGCACCGGGACGAGCTCGCCGGGCGTGCGGAGGCCGGCCGGCTCCGCGGTGAGGGCGGGATCGACCAGCAGGGGCGATCGGCGGCTGCTCCACGACGCAAGCAGCGACGCCACGACGAACGCGGCGCTGTGGCTGCGCACGGCGACCAGTGGCCCGGCGTCGGCTGGGATGGCCCGCGCGATGTCGGCGGCGTAGGCGAGCAGGCGGCCCACGGTCCACGTGTCGCCGTTCTCGCGGAGGAACACGTGCGCCGGGTCGCCGTCGAAGGTGGACGCCAGGCGCTCGGCGCCCGGGAGTCCCCCTCGATCCAACGTCATCGTGTCGCCTCGGACGTCTCCAGCCACGCCGTGACGCGCACGATGTCCGCATCGAGCGGCCGGTCGCGCACGGCCAGCACCGGAGAAAAGGTTCGCACCTGCGCCAGCAGGCGACGCGCGGCCGCCGAGAGGCGTGACTCGTCGCGCAGCCGCGCGGCGTTCGACAACGCGATCAGCTCGGTGGCCAGCGCGCGCGTCAGCAGGCCGACGTTCTCGCTGGCGTGCAGCGCCGCCTGCAGGCCCATGCTCACCTTGTCCTGGTTGGCACACTCGGTGGACCGCGACAGGACGCTGTCCGGGAACGAGCCGTGCACGGCCAGCTCGGTCAGAGCACTGCACGTCATCTGCAGGCCCTTCACCCCGCAGCCGCCGTACGGCACGAGCGTCTCGGGCAGTCCCATGTTGTGGGCCTCGTCCACGAGCAGCGCGAACTGCCGATCGACGAGGTCGGCCATCGACGCGGCGGCGATCTTCACGGTGTCCATCACGAGCGCCGGGTGCCCGCCGAAGAAATTGCCGCCGAAGAGGATCCGGCCGCTGGCCGGGTCCACGAGCGGGTTGTCGTTGACGCTGTTCAGCTCGATCTGCAGGACCTGCTTCGCCCAGGTGATGGCGTCACGGGCACTGCCCAGCACCTGCGGGGCGCAGCGGATCGAGTAGCGGTCCTGGACAGGCCGGCCGTTGGTCGGCGGCGGGTCCAGCAGCCGGCTGCCGCGCAGCGCGAGGCGGATGCGGCGCGCGCTTTCGATCTGGCCGGGATGCGGCTTGGCCTCGTGCACGAGCGGTGCGAAGGCCTGCGAACGGCCCATGAGCACTTCGGTCGCCAGCGCGGACGTCTGCTCGATCAGATCGATTACGCGTTCGAAGCGGTGCACGGCCAGGATGCCGACGGCCGTCATGACGGAGGTGCCGTTCATGATGGCCAGCGGCTCCTTCGGGCCGAAGGAGAACGGCTTCAGGCGCGCCGCGGCCAGCGCCTTGGCGGCGTCCATGCGGCGCCCGCGGTAGTACGCCTTGCGCTGGCCCGCCAGGACGGCGGCCACATAGGAGAGCGGCGTCAGGTCGCCGGAGGCGCCCACCGAGCCCCACCGCGGGATCACCGGGACGATGTCGTGGTTGAGCAGCGCGCACAGCGATTCGAGTAGGCCGAAGCGGATCGCCGAGAGTCCCTTCGAGAGACTGATGAGACGCGCGAGGACGACGGCGCGGCCCTCGACCGGTGACAGGGGCTCGCCGACGCCGCAGCCGTGCTGCTCCATCACCGACAACGCGAATTCGATCTGCGCCGCGGTATCGACGGCGCGCGACGAGTTGTTGCCGACGCCGGTCGAGACGCCGTACACAGTCTCGCCCGCGCGCAGGGCGTCCTCGAGCACGTCGCGTCCCCGCATCACGCGCCGCCGCCACGCGGCCCGGGGGGACAGCGCCACACGGGCCCCGCCCACCGCCACGTCGATGAATGCCTGCAGCGACACCTCGCGGTCGTCGATGCCGATCGCCCTCCGCCTGGTTGTCTCGATGGTCATGTCTCCGCCAGAAAACGGGCAGGATTGCGTCATCAATGAAGGGAACGCGTTGCGCCGATCGCCGTCCGGACGAAGGCCGGCTCCTCGCTGGTGTCCTCGAGCGGCGCCCCGCCCCCGTCGAGCGCCGCGGCTGGATTGCCTATCCCCTCGGGCCCTTCGACTTCAGGGTCGAAGAACCGTTCGTCGATCACCGTGTCGTTGAAGTAATCGTTCAGCCGTACCCACGGCATCATCTGCCGCGTGCAGTGCCCCACCTCGCCGTACATCCAGTCCAACGCCCTGGATCTTGCCGTTCTTCATCAGGAGCGCCCTTATGCTTTCTCCAGCCTGGGACCAACGCGCGTGCGAGCGACACCCCTCCGGCCCGTGAGCTCCCATCGGGATGGAGCGATGATTCTAAATCAATTCAGATTCTTTGGTAATTGGGGCCTTCAACGTTATAATACGACACTTCGTCCGCGACGGGTCGTCTGAGATGCACAGGATTGACAGTTCAAGAGTTTGGGAGCGGGCCCTGGCCGGTGCGGCGAACGGCGCCTGGATCCTGCTGCGGTGGGGCACCACTCTGTTCCCTCGGTCTGCGAGCCTTCCCCGCTGGGCGCCGTCCACCGCCGAAGCCGGTGTCGCACCATCGAGGCCTGAACTCGGCCTCCCTCGCGAGACCATGTCCCTGTGTCCGGAATGCGTCCGCGCCCTGCGCGGACGGCTCGCCTCCGGCGAGATCGGTCCGGACACGCTCCGCCGCGACCAGCCCGGGCGCATTCCCGCCCGCATCCTCGAGCGCGAAGGCCGCGTGGTCATGGAGAAGGACTGCCCCAAGCACGGCCACTTCGAGGAAACCCTCTCCACCAACCCGGCGTTCACCCGCCGGATGGAGCGGCTGTTCCCCGGCCGTGACTTCGACTCTTCGGCCGACCCGCTGCACGACCACGGGCCCTCGTCCATCCGGTACGGCCGCGGCGGCGTGCTCACCATCGATCTCACCAACCGTTGCGACATGATGTGCAATCCGTGCTTCATGAACGCCAACCAGGTGGGATACGTCCACGAACTGACGCTCGACGAGGTCAAGCGCCTCATCGACAACGCGCTCACCATCCGTCCGAAGCGGCAGATCTCGATCCAGTTCTCAGGCGGCGAGCCCACGCTGTCGCCCATCTTCCTCGAGGCGGTCGCCTACGCGCGCCAGAAGGGCTACTTCAGCGTCCAGGCCGCCACCAACGGGATTCGCTTCGCGCAGGACGCCGACTTCGCCCGCCGGGCGGCCGACGCCGGTCTCCGCATTGCCTACCTGCAGTTCGACGGCGTCGGCGAGGAGGCCAACGCCCACCGCAAGGTGCCGAACCTCTTCGAGGTGAAGCTGCGGGCCATCGAGAACCTCTACCAGGTCGGCATCGACGTCGTCCTCGTCGTCACCGTCGTACGCACCGTCAACGACCACCAAGTGGGCCGGGTCGTCAAGTTCGCCGTCGAGAACGCCGACAAGCTGAGCTTCGTCTCGTTCCAGCCCGTCTCGTTCACGGGCCGCGACGAGGACATCGACGAGTCGCGCCGCCTCCGCCAGCGCTACACCCTGTCGCAGCTTGCCGACGACGTGCACCGGCAGACGGGCGTGCTCGAACCGCTACGCGACTGGTTCCCCCTGTCCGCGGTCGGCGCCGCCGCCGATCTCACCGACCTCATCAAGGGGCCGGCGGGCGAATGGGGCACGCTGAAGTGCGCCTGCCATCCCGATTGCGGGATCGCCACGGCCTTGATGGTGAACAAGCACACCAAGGCGTGGGCGCCGCTGCCGCGCATGCTGAACGCTGAGCGCTTTTTCGCCGACGCCGCGGCTATCGGTCGCGCGGGCAGCGGGCCGTTCCTCACCAAGGTGCAGACAGCGCTCGCGCTGTTGCGCAACTACCGGCCGGCGTTCGCGCCAGAGGGATTCCGGCTGCGCGATCTGGTCAGGAAGTTCGACAAGCAGAGCGGCGGAGCGCTGGGCGGCTGGCTGGGGGCGAAGGACAACGCCAACCGCAAGGGCGACGACTGGCTGATCCTGTTCGTCGCCGGCATGTGGTTCCAGGACCTGTGGAACTACGACTTCCGGCGGACCGAGATGTGCCTCATCCCCTACGCGACACCGCTCGGGGAAATCTCGTTCTGCGCCTACAACACGGGCATCGGGTGGCGGCAGATCGTCGAAGCGAGCCGCCCCAACCCCACCTTGGCCGAGTGGCACCGCGAGCACGGCAAGCACGTCGTCCACGCCAACCCGACCAGGCCCGTCGAGTTGCCGGCGGCCGACCGTCCTGCGGCGCTCAGCGTGCCCGACGATGGGTGGTTGGGCCCGCGCGCGACTGACGGCCGGAAGGACCCGTTGGGCCAGCCTGGGGTGTGCCTGCAGCCTCGTCGCGGCGACTGATTGCGCCGGCTCAGGGCCTGTTTGGAAGTCATCAGCCTCAAGCCGACCGAACCAGTCCCGGCGCCAGCGTCAGGCTGCCCGCGGCCACGCACTGACCGTCGGCCGTCACCTCTCCCTCGACCTTGATCAGCCCGAACGCCCGGCCGGCCACGCGGGCCGTGGCTTCGAGCACTTGGCCGGGACCCGCGGCCGCGGGAAACTTGAACTCGCCCAACGCCGCCAGGCGAAGGCCGCCGGCGGGCGCCGGAATGCTCCCCGAGCAGGCGGCCATGCCTCCGGTTTGCGCCAGCATCTCGACCAGGATGACCGCCGGCACGACTGGCAGGTCCGGGAAGTGGCCCTGGAAGTAGAAATCGCCCGGGCGGGTCACGCGCATCGTCCGGGCGCTCTCGCCCGGGACGATGGCCACCACGTCTTCGACCAGGCGCATCGGCGGGCGATGCGGCAGGTCAAGCAAGGCCTTGCGTTCCGCAGACAGCGGGGGCGACGCGGCATCGTCCGCGCTCACCGACGCTCTCCCGGGTCGTCGGACACCCGCACAAGCAGCTTGCCGATGTTGGCGCCGGTGAACAGGCGGTTGACCGCGACCGGGGCCTGTTCGAGGCCCTCCACGATGTCGGTCCGATACTTCAACCGACCCTCGGCCATCCACGTCGCCAGCGGCCCGAACGCCTCATGGAAGCGATCCTGGTAGTCGATGACGACGAAGCCTTCGAGGCGCGCGCGTCGGATGAGCACGTTGCCGAGGAAGCGGGGCCCGGGGGGCGGGACGAACTCGTTGTACTGCGAGATGAGGCCGCACAGCACGATCCGGGCGCGCGTGTTGATGAAGGCCAGCGCCGCGTCCAGCACCTCGCCGCCGACGTTCTCGAAGTGCACGTCGATGCCGGCAGGACACAGGCGGCGCATGCGCGACAGCACCGGTTCCTTCTTGTAGTTGATGGCCGCGTCGAAGCCCAGCTCCTCGGTCAGCCAGCGGCACTTCTCGCCGCTGCCGGCGGTGCCGACGACGCGGCAGCCGACAATCTTGCCAATCTGGCCGACGAGCGATCCGACAGCGCCCGCCGCTCCCGACACGACCAGCGTCTCGCCGGCCTTCGCCTGGCCGATTTCGAGCAGGCCGAAGTACGCGGTGGCGCCGATGTGGCCGAGCACGGCGAGGTACGCGTCGAGCGGGATGTTCGGGTCGCGCTCCATGCGGGAGAGCGCCGAACCCTCGGAGACTGCGGAGGTCTGCCAGCCGAGCATGCCCTGCACGTAGTCGCCTGGCGCCAGCCCCGGGTACCGGGATTCCTCCACCACGCCCAGCCCGAAGCCTCGCATCACGGACCCCAGCGGGATCGGCGGCAGGTAGGTGGCCGACGGGTTGGCCCACCCGCGGCTCGTGGGATCCAGCGACAAGTAGATCTGCCGCACCAGCACCTGCCCGTCCGCGAGATCCGGCAGCGGATCCTCGGTCCACTGGAAGTCTTGCGGTTTGAACGGGCCCTCGGGGCGGGCGACGAGCCTCCACGCGCAGTTGGTCTTCATAGGAACGCCGATTCTAGCGTATCACCAAGGGCAGCGACCAGCTCACTCGCCAGTCCGTTGCCGCTTTCCTTTTCCGCCGTGTGCGGCGAGGACTAGAATCACCACTCTTGCCATTAGCCAGCGGGGGCTCGGCGTCGCACTCGGCACGGGCGGCACGTGTCCGTGCGAGTGGGTGCCTTCTGGAGAGCTGATGGCGGAGTCCGGGTGCCGGGCGGTCTTCGTCGGCTCACGGCGAAGGGCCATCGACGGTCATCGTGGCGTTCGTGGCCACGCGGGAAGGCTCGTCGCTCGACACGATGGCCCTTCGGGCGCATTGTGCCAGGTTGCTGCCATCCTATATGATGCCAGACGAAAGAGAGAAACTCTCACGCCTTCCGCGCGGGTCCCGCGGCAAGGTCGACTACGGTGCGCTGACGAGCCTGGGCTGGAGGAGTGGATAGCGCGTGGAAAGCAGGGATGTCTTGCGCGAGTACCTGCTGGAGCCCCACCGGGGTGACCGCGACGACTTCGAGTTGTCGGACACCACGCCGTTGCTCACCTACGGTATCCTCGATTCGATCGCCGTCATGCAGTTGCTGATGTTCCTGGAAGCGACGTTCGACATCGAGTTCGGCCCGCGTGACCTCGACCGGCGCCGCCTGGACACGATCGAGCAGATCGAGGAGTTGGTCCGTCGCAAGATCGAGGAGTCGTCGGGCGCCGGTCCTGCCGGGACAGGCGCGCCTGGCGCACGTTGATCCGGGCGCACGCGCACGGAGCCGAAACCCCGAACACTCAGCATGCGCATACTACTCGTCAAGCCGGCTTCTGCCGCCATCCGTTTCGGCCTGGCGCCGTTCTTCGTGACCGAACCGCTCGGCCTCGAGTACCTGGCCGCCGCCCTCCAGGCCGAGGGCCGCGAAGTGCGCCTGATAGACCTCCGCTTTGAGCGGTCTCTCATCGAGCGGATTGTCCGCGACTATCGGCCGGATGTCGTGGCGGTGTCGTGCGTGCACATCCTCGACGTCCACGCGGGCCTTGCGGTGGCAGAGGCAGCCAAGCGGCTGAACCCTGACGTCGTCGTCGTGGTCGGCGGCCATGCCGTGTCGGCGTACCCGTCGGCGCTGTCTGGTTCGCGCCATGTCGATGCGATCGCGCTCGGTGAGGGGGAGTTGACGCTCCCGGCGATTGCCCGGGCCGTGGAGGCAGGGGACGGGCTCGGCGCAGTGCCCGGGTTGCTGGTGCCCGGCAGCGACGGGACCTTCGTGCCGACAACGCCCCAGCCCCCGCCGCTCGATCTGGCGACCGTCCGGCTGCCGGCGCGTCGGTCCGTGGAGCGGTACCAGCGTCACTATTGCTGCCTGAACTACATGCCGGTCTGGACGGTGGAGACCGCGCGGGGGTGCGACCACCGCTGCAAGTTCTGCTCGGTCTGGGAGTTCCACCAGAGGCACGTGCGCTTTCACCAGGTCGCGTCGGTCCGCGCGGACTTCGAGGCGTCGGGTGAGAACTTGTTCGTGGTGGACGACACCTTCTGGACGGGCCCCGAGCGCAGCGCGGAGTTGGCGGATGCCCTCCGCTCGCTGCCGCCCCGCAACTGGATGCTGGTGCAGTCGCGCGCCGACACCGTCGTCGAGCACACGGCGCTGCTCGAGAAGTGGCGGCCGCTCGCGCGGCGTTTCGACATCTTCTTCGGCTTCGAGGCGCCGACCGCGGCGGGGTTGCGCAGTCTGCACAAGGACGCCGACATCTCCGCCACGGTCGAGGCGATCGCGGTGGCCAAGCGCCTCGGGTTTGGCGTCACCGGCAACTTCATCATCGATCCGGATTTCTCGGAGGAAGACTTCCAGGCGCTGTGGTCGTTCCTCGCGACACACGGGATCGACCGGGTCGGCTTCACGATCCTGACCCCGCTGCCCGGGACCAAGTTCTTCGATGCGATGCGCGACCGGGTCGAAGTGCTGGACTGGGACCACTACGACCTCCACCACGTGGTGTGGCAGCCGCGTCTCCCGCTCGCCCGATTCTTCGAGCTGTATTGCGAGACGTGGCGCCGCAGCGTGCTCAACCTTCGTGGTCGGAAGAAGTGGTGGCAGTGGGCGGCCGAGGTCCGCCCGCAGCACCTGCTCCGCCTCGCGCGTATCCTGCGGCAGACGCAGACGCTGATGGACCCGGAGCACTACCTCGCGCAGACCAAGGTGGCGGCGCGGGGGGACGAGACCGTTCGGCCGGGTCGGGTCCGGCCGCCGGCAGCGTGAGTGAGCCGATCCCTGGCAGGCCGTGGTGAAACTCTACACGGGCTGCTAGGTCAGACGACGCAGCGCGAGGCGCAAAAAGCGTCCCGCTACCGCACCCGTGTCCGGCTCTGCTCGCGGAAGAACTGCTGCAGGTAGTGGGGGCCGCCGGTGCCCTTGCCCGTCGAGCCGCTGGCCTTCCAGCCTCCGAACGAGTTCTGCCCCGGCCACGCGCCGGTGGTCGCGCCGGCCCGCCGGTTCGCGTAGGTCACGCCCGCCTGGATCCGCTCGAAGAATTCGTCGATCTCGCCCTCGTCCTCCGAGAAGATCCCGGCCGTCAGGCCGTACTCGGTCCTGTTCGCCAGATCGATCGCCTGGTCCACCGTCTGCACGTCCGCGATGACGGTGATCGGGACGAACAACTCCTCGGCGAAGAGCGGGTGGCCGGCCGGCAGGCCGTCGATGATGGTCGGCTCCACGAAGTAGCCGTGGTTGAACGGCTCCTCGGTGATTCGCCGCCCGCCGATCAGGATGCGGCCGCCGTCGCGCTTGGCCCGCTCGATAGCGTTCTCGTAGTTCTTCAGCGCGCGCTCGTTGATGACCGGTCCCATCCACACGTCGCGCTCGAGCGGGTTGCCCACCTTGATCTTCCTGGTCTTCTCGACGAGCAGCTCGACGAACCGGTCGCGCACCTCGCGCGACACGTAGACCCGCGAGCACGCCGAGCACTTCTGCCCGGTCGCGCCGAAGGCCGATCGCATCACGCCCTCCGACGCCTTGTCGAGGTCTGCGCTCCGCATGATCAGCGCCGGGTTCTTCCCGCCCATCTCGATGATGAGCGGGCGCGGGATGGGGCGGGTCCCGTTGTCGCGCAGCAGCTTCATCCCCACGGCCATCGATCCGGTGAAGACGACGCCGTCCACGCCCGGGTTGTCGGCAATCTCCTGGCCCACCGGCACGCCGGGGCCGTTCACCAGGTTGAACACACCGGGCGGCACCATGTCCGCGAGGACTTCGTACCAGCGGGTGCCGGCCAGTGCCGTGTCCTCGGCCGCCTTGCAGACGATCGTGTTGCCCGCGAGCAGCGCCGCCGCCGTCGGCCCGGCCGCGAGCGCGATCGGGAAGTTGAACGGCGCAATGATCCCGAACACGCCGTACGGTCGAAGGATGCTGCGACTCTCCTCGGTGGATCCCGGCATGCCCATCAGGTTCTGGAAGGCGTCGGTCTGCTCCATCCGGTCGCAGTAGTAGTCGAAGAAGTCAGCTGCCTCCTCGACCTCACCCACGCACTCGAGGCGGCTCTTGCCCGTCTCGAAACCCACGAGGGCGGACAATTTCGCGCGGTGCGTGCGGATCCGGTGGCCGATCTTCCGGACGACCGAGACGCGCTCTTCCCATGGCAACCGGCTCCAGGCAGGGAACGCAGCGCGAGCGGCTGCAATGGCGTCCTGCGTCTGCTCGCGGGTCGCCGACGTGAACCGGCCGATCAGGATCCGGGTGTCGATCGGGCTGCGGTCCTCGAATAAGCTGCTCGCGCCCTCGACGACGCGGCCGTCGATGAACATCGGGTGGGACTCGCCGAATCCTTTCTTGACCTCCTCGATCGCCACGTCCAGTTCGCGATGCAGGTCGCTCATCTGGTCGGCGCTCATCGTTGCGTAGGTCACCTTCGCCTGAGCTGGTCTCGCGTCGCTGTCCATTGAAGCCTCTTTCGTGCGTTGAATCCCGTCCCCCGCCTTGCCACCGGTTCGCCTCGCCTGGTCGCATGACCCGATCGAGCCGAAACCAAAGAGGCTCGGCCGGGTCATTAGCGGCCTTCGGCCGACAACAACAGTTGCTCTTCCCCGACGCCGAAGACCTCGCGCATCAGGGATGAATGGGGGACTGGCAGTTCATGGCTGAGATCTTGATGATAACATGGCCGATTGTCGTCCTGGCTCGTCCCGCCTTGGATCTCAGGCTCCTTGGACCGCAAAGCCCGAAGCGGCGGCAACGGCAGCCAGTTGGGTGTCGTGCGTCAGAAATGCGTCGAGTCCAACGGTGTCGCGGATGTGAAGAGCGGTGGCCAGATGGTGAACTCTCTGGCGCTGGGCTGGAAGCCTAGATCTTATCCTCAACCGCAGATCGTCACCGCGTTCTGATTGGGATCGAGATCGCCTCGAAGCCTCTCATGAAGCCGACGAGTTCTTTGGCCAAGAGAGACTCGCGAAGAGCTGGAACAGGCACGCTCTGTGGGCGCAGAGGACTTCGCGACGGCTCTGTTGCAGGACTTGCACCCACTGGATGTTAGCCGGATCAGAGCGAACGGAGCCGACGAGGGGAAGAAGACATGGAACAACGCTGTTACCTCGCGGCGGTCTGACTGACATGGCTCGGGTTGCCACTGCTGGCCCTGGTGGTAGGACTTCGCCTGGGCCTGCTGGCCGCGTTGGCTGTTCTGGTAGTCGGGATCGTCGGACAGGTGCTCTACGTCCGGTGGTTTCCGTACATTTCGCGGTGGGTGGGTTACGGCCCCGTGGCCGACGCACCTGCGAATCCGGCGTCGATGCCGGCACAGCTGCCACACGTGACGTTATACACAGCCAATGTGTGCCCTTTCTGCCCGATCATCAGGCGGCGTCTGGCGGAGATGCAGCGGCACAGCCAGTTCGAGGTCGAAGAGGTCGACGTCACGTTCCGGCCGGAGATCATCCGGGCCAAAGGGCTACGCAGCGTTCCGGTGCTGGAAGCCAATCGACACCTGCTGATCGGTAATGCCACGTCGGCACAAATTGCCGAGTTCCTGAGAACAGCTGCGAATGTGCAAGACGTCACCGGCTAACATCGGCTTGCAGCCGCCGGCGGCAGACGCAGCTGTGAGCCGACGGAAGCGGACGCGATCTGGTTGAGAACATCGCACGGCAGGTCGTGGTCGATCGCGGACCGCGAGAAAGTACTCCCGCTGAGGTCGGACTCGACGCTATTCTCGGAAAAGGGGCAACCGCTAACCGGGAGGGAACATGTCGCGCGTCCTGTGATTCGTTCTCGGCATCGTGTTCGGGATCGCCGCTCTATTCGTCGGCGGCTACTTCTTCGTTCGCGGCGGCGGCGTGCCGATGGGCACCACCGCGCAACCACTGCCTCTTGAAAAGACGGTGGCGCGCGTGGCGCTCCGTGCCAGTTATGGCCCTTCGGCGACACGGAAGAACCCGTTGCCGCTGAGCGAGCCGAACATGCTCGAGGGCGCTATGACCTACGCTGATCACTGCGCCGTCTGTCACGGCGGCCCTGACAAGCCGCGCACGGCCATCTCGGAGGGCATGTCCCCCGATCCTCCCGGCCTCTTCGAGCAGAAGGAGATGGTGGTGGACGACCCGGAGGGCACCATCTATTGGAAAGTGACCAACGGGATCCGGTTGTCAGGGATGCCGGCGTTCGAGAAGACGCTCTCGGAGCAGCAGCGCTGGCAGGTCACGATGCTCTGCAAGCATGCAGATCGCATCTCGCCGGCCGTGCGCAGCGCCCTGCAGCGGTGACGACCTGGCGATGACGCGGTTTCATCCGGGCAGGGCCCAAAGCTTCGATCTGGCCGTGCGCGCCCTCCTCGAGAAGGCGCGTGCCCACTAAACCGTCAGCTCGAAGCCGTCACGGCTCACTCGGCCTCGCCCAAGACCGGTAGGTGACTGACACCGTCCAGTTCGCGAAGCCGCTCACTCAAGATCCCGTCGAAGCCGTCATCTACCTTGACACCTGCACCGGAACGGAAGCGCTGCTGTCCCCCCACGATCTTGTGCTTCACCAGCCGGTTTTGCATGATGTTGATCGGAAGGTACCCCAGCGCCTGGATCCAGGTGGAGTTCCTGCGGATCGTCCAGCGCTTCCAGATTGCCCCTGGTGAGTACAGTATCTGCCATGCCCGCTGCCAGCCCTCGTGCAGCTGCTCGCGAGTCATCTTCGAAGGGACGAAATAGGGAGAATCTCTATCGTGATGCTTTCTGAGCCACCAGCGTGGGTCGGTCAGGCGCCCCTCGGAAAGCAGCCTTTTGTAGAGCCTGGTGCCGGGGTAAGGCGTCAAAATGGCAAAGGAGGCCATGGTGAGCTGCGCGTCGATGGCAAACTGCGCGGTTCGCTCGAACACGTCCGTGTTGTCCGTATCGAAGCCGAACACGAAGCTTCCCCACGTTGCAATCCCATGGTCGTGCAGCATTTGAACCACTTCGTGATACTCGTTCGTGTGGTTTTGGCGCTTGCCCATGTGCTCGAGGGTTTCGTCGTCCACGCTCTCGAAACCAATCAAGAGGGCCTTACAGCCACTTTTCGCCATGAGCTCCACGTTCTCGAGGTGGCGCACTGCCCCAAGTGAGCATTGCCCAATCCAGGTCTTTTCGAGCTCCACCATCCGCGTGAAGAGCTCCGCCGAATGCTCTCGATGGATCATCACGTTGTCGTCGGCGAAAAGAATCCGCGGCCCTAGCTCTTTCAGCTCAGCCAACACGTCGTCCGCCGGACGAAACCGCATGGTGGTGCCATTGGCCGTGGACACGCTGCAAAACTCGCAGGGATAGGGACAACCGCGCATGGTCTGCACGACGTGAAAGGGGATGTACTTCTTGGAGCGAAACAGGTCGCGACGCGCGAAGGGTCGCCCGCCGAGCACGGGCCAAGGTCCACTGTAACGCGGCTTGAGTTCTTTCGCCTTGAAGTCTTTGAGCAACACCGGCCACAGATCTTCCCCTTCCCCCACGACCACGGAGTCCGCAAACAGTCCTGCTTCCTCGGGCAATGCCGTCGGATGGATCCCCCCGAGCACCACCTTGACCCCGCGACGACGATAGGCCGTGGCAATCTCGTAGCTGCGCCGAGCCGTCTTGCTATCGACGCTGATCCCCACCAGATCCACGTCCTTCAGATCGCGCTCCACGTCGAAGGGGCGCAAGAGGTCATCCGTATAGAACACCTCGTCGCTCGGATCCGCCAAAGCGGCAAGGATCCCAAGCCCCATTCGCGGCAGGAACGTGGAATCCTCACTGGCGGGGGCAATCAGCTCGATCTGCATCAGGTAACCTCAAAGCCGTGACTCTGGCCGGATCACCCCGAGATCCGAAGGCCCCAGTGACGAAGTGTGCGGGCGGGAATTCTGGCCGCCCTTGGCCCGAGGCGCCACCGCACCTGTTCTGGCTTCCGTTTAGCAGGCAGGGCCCTGGGTTGGCTAACAATCGACGACGTCGTCGCGCAAGCGACTCGGTTTGAAACCAGATTCGTTCAATCATGACACAGCGATCATCGTAATCAGAAGTGACCCTGTGCACGACGACAGTAAGCTCGGTCCCATCTCGCTCTGTGGAGACTTGACGCAGTTCTTCGTCGATCTGAATGTAGGTCGGATCGGTATAGATGTCGATTTCAATTATGGCACCGTTACCCCGTTGCCCGCGCTACCTCCGTTGGCGCCGTTTCCTCCGTCCGAAAATCGCCCACCAGCGCCGCCGTTGCCACCACGGCCGCCGGTGCCACCCTTGCCGCCGTTTCCGCCTAACCGGCGCCCCTCCGCTCGCGTCGACTTCAATGTAGGGTCACGCGAGCGGCGGGTCGCCACCGTCACGGGGCGGGCGCATACACCGGCAGGTCCCAGTTACTGTCGTACCGCGCGGCCGCCTTTGGGAGCGGCGGCGCCAGGGCCGGGCGCGGCGTGGCTCTTCGATTGGCGCTCAGGGCGCCCCGAGTTCGGTTGAGGGGCGGAAGCTCGGTCGGCAGGCCGAGGTGGCCCAGGTGCGGTCGGGCGGCCGCGACGACACGGCCCGCCGGGCTCACCTCTACCCTGGGGTGGCCGACCGTGGGAGACGGCGCCCCGGTCGATGCCTGCTCGACGCAGTTCCGCCGGCCAGGAGGCCGGCGCCACATGGGCACCGCAGGTTCTTGTGGCGCAAGCCTCCTAGCTCGCGGCTTTGCCGATTGTATGGGCCGAGGTCACCGCCGCGCGAGGGGCGCCCAGTTTCTGGCCGGATGAGTCGCGATCGCATCGCGTGGGCCGCTCAGTAGATACAGGCATCGAGTATCGATAGCACTTCCTGCAGGACCGGTTCCGGCGCGTGTCCGATGCGCTTCACCTTCCGAGACCGGAAGTCGATCGACTTGACCTGCTCGGCCATGACGAAGCCGGTCACATCCTGCCCGTCAGGGATCGACACATGGAAGGGGTAGTCGCGCCGCGTCTTGGTGATGGGGCAGGCGATGCAAAGACCCGTGTGCCTGTTGAACAGATCGTTGCTCACGACGAGGGCGGGTCGACGCCCGCGCTGCTCGTGACCGGACTGCGGGTCGAAGGTGACCGCGATGAAGTCCCCCTTGCGCGGGACGTAGGTCGCCATCTACCAGACCTCCCGGCCGACCGGAGGCCCCCAGTCGAGCTCTTCAGGCTTGTAGCCCTTGGGAATGCGGCTGACCAGCTGATTGAGATCGTGTCCGCCCCTGATGCAGCGAACGGGCGTGACGACGAGGGCACCGTCGCGAACAGCCACATCGACGGCATCCCCGACATCGATCTCGGCGTCTGAGAGCAGCTCCTTGCTCAGGCGCACGCCCTGGCTGTTGCCCCACTTCTGGACTTTGGTGATCGTGACTCCACCTCCAATGGCTAGCCGAAGTATAGCCATGGATGGCATCTGGGGCAAGGTTGACTCCGCTTTGGCGCTTGATGGCGTGCTTGGTGTTCAAGGCGGCGCCGGGCAGTTATGCTGTTGACAAGGTGATGTGACGGAAGACCACCGCTTGACGAAAACTCCAGGGCTCAATAGAGGTCGGCTCTTTGGCGCCGCCTGCATGACGATGTTCGTGTTCGGGATGCTCATTGCCATGCTCGGCACCCTATTCGGGCTGCCGGCGATGCGCGAGCGGCTCGGCATCGACCTCGCCCAGCAGGGCGACCTGTTCAGCGTGCTGTTCATCGGCCTTCTCGTTTCGACGACCGTCGTCGGGCCGACGCTCGACCGCATCGGCAGCAAGCCGGTGCTGGTGTCGGCGTCGGCGATGGTGACGGTGGCGCTGCTCGCGTTTGCCCTGGCGCATGGCTTCGGCGCAGCCGCGCTCGCGGCCCTCCTGCTCGGCGTCGGCGGCGGCTGGCTCAACGCGGCGACCAACGCCCTGGTATCGGACGTCTTCCCCGACGACCGGGGCCGGATGCTGAACCTGCTCGGTACGTTCTTCGGGATCGGCGCGCTGTTCGTACCGCTTGTCGTTGCGCTCTTCTTCAACGTCCTGTCGATCGCGGGGACGATGGTGCTGTGCGCGGGGGTGGCGGGGGCGAGCACGGTGCTGTGCGCGGTGTTGCCGTTCCCCCCGCCGCGCGAAGGGGCGGCGTTCTCGTTCGCCGGCATGCTTGGCGTGGCGAAGGATCGCGGCGTCCTCCTGTTCGCGCTGCTGCTGCTCTTCCAGGCGGGAAACGAGACAGCTCTGAGCGGGTGGACATCCACCTACGTCGGGTCGGTGGGCTGGTCGCCGCGCGTGGCGACGCTGATCCTCGTGGGCTACTGGATCATGGCAATTGCGGGGCGCGCGCTGTCCTCGCGGGCGCAGGCCTGGACCGGCAAGGAGCGGCTGGTGGTGATCTCCGGTGTGCTGTCGGTCAGCGGTTGCGTCGTCCTGCTGGTGGCCGCAGGCTGGCTGCCGGGGCTGGCGTTCGGCGCCCTGATGACGTCTCTCGGGTTCTCCGCGATCTTCCCGACGGTGCTGGCGATGGCCGGAGATCGCTATCACCGGTTTGCCGGGACCGTGTTCGGCTTCCTGTTCACCGTGGGCAACGTCGGCAGCATTACTTTTCCGTGGGCGCTCGGGCACATCTCGCAGGCGTTCGGTGTACGCCTGGGGATGCTGGTTCCGCTGGCGGGCACCGTCCTAATGACCGCGTGCGCGCTCGTCGTCGCGGGTCGCCGATCGCCGGTCAACCCATAGACGCTGTCAGAATGCCGTGCCGTGGACCATTGCCTTCGGAGCGGCAATGAGATCGAAACCGCGGCCGTTCCAGCGGCGGATGGGGAAGGCGTCGGGCAACCCATAGCTACGCGAAGCCGACGTCACGATGCCCAGGCTCTCCAGTTGCCGGTCCAGCGATTTGTAGGACGGAGCCAGTTCCACCCGGGGAATCGCGAACCGATCGTCGAAGTAGTAGTAGGTGAAGTCTTCCTGCTGTGGGATGCCGGGAATTCCGAACGAGGACGCCGCGACGACCCAGACGACAAATTCGCGGCGGCCCGACACCACTACGCGGCGCGGAGTTGCCATCCAGTTTCGCTCACTCCGACAGTGTCGTATGCCAGGTCGCCGAAGCGCACCGAATGGGTATTCTCATACGGGATACGGTCAACGAACCGGCGGCCGTCTCGAAGAAGTCCATGAACGTCGTGTCGAACTGTTTTGTCCAAAGTACTGTGCCGTCTGCTGATTTGGCGGTGAGCGTGCGGCCCTGCAGCGTTGCGGTTTGTGGTTCCCGGGCGACGGCCGCGGGCCCCTGAGTCGCGGTGTGCGAGGTCGCGTCGCGCTGGCGAGACGCCGCCGACCAGCGGTCGAACAGCCCGGGGAAAACGGCCCACCATCCCAGTGCCGCCACAGCCACCAAGGCCGCCGCCCCGGCCAGCGCCCACCAGCGTCGGGTCGCCCGGGCAGTCTGGGTCCGCGCGGGCTGGGGAGGTTCGTCGCTCGACTCGGATGGCAGTTCACGCGGCGTCGCGTCCTCTGCAGGAGTCCGCTCGTCCGCAGGTTCCGCCTGCGACACGCGCGAATGCCGCACCACCCACGCGTCGAGTTCGTCGCGGAGTGCGTTGACGACCTCGGCGGTGCCGGTATCCAGGCGACGGATCGGCAGGCCGAGCTCGCGTTCCCAGCGTTGGACCGTGCGGACGCTCCTGCCCAGGTGCGCAGCGATGTCTTTCCAGCCGTCTATCCGGATGGCTGGCGCGCCATTGTTCGTCGAGCCTTCTGTGGAACCCATGCGGTCTTTGGTCCGAGGATCGGCCCGCGATCATACCACGCGAGTTTTGGGGGCGCGCCAAGAGCCCAATGTCGCGAAATGGCGCACATTGGACCCCTCATCGTCAGCACCGACTCCTCATCGTCCCGCCTTCGTCGCTCCGCGACTTCGGCGTGGCAGGCAGTTCCGACCCCTCATCGTCAGCCCCGACTATTCATCCCGGGCACGACATCATCTCGTCAGACGGCTGGTCCGACTTGAACAGACCGCGACGCCGGATTCTCGACCCTGCGGTAGAATCTCACCATGAGAATCGCACTCGTGCAGCAGCGGGCCACTGCCAGCAAGGCCGCGAACGTCGCGGCCGGCCTCGACGCGCTTGCTGCGGCGGCCAACAACGGCGCACAGCTCATCTGTTTCGCGGAACTGGCATTCGAGCCGTTCTACCCGCAGCGCCCAGCCGGGCCTGATTTCGCGAATCTTGCCGAACCGATCCCTGGCCAGGTCACCGAGGCCTTCCAGGCGAAGGCCGCCGAACTGGGCGTGGTCGTCGTGCTCAACCTGTTCGAGCGCGATGGTGACCGCACGTTCGACAGCTCGCCGGTGATCGACGCCGACGGGACGCTCCTCGGCTGCACCCGCATGATCCACATCACGGAGTACCCCTGCTTCCACGAACAGGGGTACTACACGCCGGGCGACACCGGCGCGCCGGTCTACGACACGGCGATTGGAAGGCTCGGCGTGGCGATCTGCTACGACCGTCACTTCCCGGAATACATGCGCGCGCTCGCAGTCGGTGGGGCCGAGGTGGTGGTAGTGCCGCAGGCGGGAGCCGTCGGCGAGTGGCCGGACGGCCTCTACGAGGCGGAGATGCAGGTGGCCGCGTTCCAGAACGGCTACTTCACGGCGCTGTGCAACCGCGTCGGCCAGGAGGAGTGCCTGACGTTCGGCGGCGAGTCGTTCGTCTGTGCCCCAAGCGGCATGGTGGTCGCGAAAGCTCCCGCCGGGGAAGACGCGATTCTCTACGCCGACATCGATCTCCAGACGGTCGAACGCTCCCACGCGCGAAAGCTGTTCCTGAAGCACCGCAGGCCCGAGCTATACGCAACGTGGATCTAGACATCTTCCAGGGCTGAGATCGTCACGGTTGACGCAAGTTCCTGTAGGCCCCCCTGGAATCTGTCTTAGGCCTGCTACATCTGTTCCAGTGCGTCGAGCGTGCGATCGATGACGTGCGGCGGGAAGATGCCACCCGCCTCGAACGACCCGCGGACGGCCCGCAGCGCGTCTGCCACCTCGACGAAGCCCCGCGGAACGGGGAGCGCCACGGCGCGGTTCTGCGCCAGAGCAGCGGTCCGCGCGAGCAACTCGTCCAGGTTCTCGACCGTCCTCCCCGCCACCATCGTCTGCGCGATGCCCGCCAGCAACAGGTGCGGATGCGCGGAGCCGTCGGCCAGCCGGAACTCGACGGTTTCCGGGCTCACCGACCTGCCTTCCGCGTCGGCCGCCACGATCGGCAGCCGGATGAGCGCCCGGCGGTTGTAGTGGCCCCAGGTGACGGTGCTCGGCGCTTCCTTCGCCTGGAGCAGGCGCACGAACGAGTTCGTCGCGCGGTTGCCGAACGCCATCAGCGCGCCGGCGTGCTGGACGAGGCCCGCGATCAACCAGCGGGCGACGCCATCGAGCTGTCCGTCCGGCGTGCTGTGCTTCTGGTGCACGCCGTCGATCATCGGCGACAGGTGGAAGTGCAGGCCGCTGCCTGCGTGTCCCTTGCGGAGAATCGGATCGAAGCTGCAGCGCCAGCCGGCCTTGTTCGCGAGGTTGCGGAGAAGCCACTGCGTCACGAGCACCGAGTCGGCGGCCTGCGCGAGCGGCTGCAGCGAAAGCTCGATCTCGTGCTGCTCCCAGATGCGCGCGTCCACTTCGTCCGGCTGGATGTAGCCCACCTCGCTGTGGCCGTATTTCACCGGGATGCCGATCTCGGCCAGCAGCACCATCGCGCGGCGGCGGAGCGCTTCGCCGAACACGAACGGCGAGCTGGCGTGGTAGCCGCGCTCGGTCGATCCGTAGATGTCCGTCTCGTCGGGCCGCTTGCCGAGGAAGTACTCAATCTCGCCGAGCGCCTGCAGCTCGACGCCGGTCTCCGCCTGCAGGCGGTCGTACGCCTTGCGGACGATCGTGTCGGGCGACTCGGGCAGCGGCGCGCCGTCGCGGCCGAAGTGGCCGCAGAAGACGACCAGCGTCGGGTACGAGGCGAACGGATCCACGAACGCCGTCGAGAGACGCGGTCTGAGAACGACGTCGGACGCCGTGACCTGCACGCCCATCGTTCCGAACAGGCTCGAGCCGTCGGCGCGCTCGCCGAACGACAGCACTTCGCCCAGGTGCGGCAGGTCGCGTGGCACGAAGTCCAGCGTCTTCAGCCAGCCGTCGCCGCCGACGTGCATGAGGCTGACGAGGCGAATTCCCAGCCGCCCGACGACCTCCACGAGGTCGTCAACGGTCCAGCGCTCCGACGGCTTGCCGATGAGGCGCGACAGCCGGCACGCGGGCCAGAGATGGGATTCGTCCTCGGTCTCGACTGCGCCGTTGGGGGTCCTGGTTGTGTCGATCATCGCGAACGCCGCTCCTCGGAAGAAGGCAGGGATCACCCGATATGTGGCCCCACTGAAGTCTGGAACAGGCTGCCCGGAGAGGGGAAGCCCTCACAGGGGGCGAAGCATTATAATCCCTTGTGATACACCCATGCGCTTGTGAAGTTCCTGGCGCGATCAGCCGGCCAGGGCGACCCGCGCCATGCGAACGACGACGCGGGGAAACCGCGCGAGGAAACGGCGACGGGCCTCGGCGTAGGAGATCGTGCCCATCGCGCAGGCGATGATCGTGTCCGCCGCCTGGCGGTACGTGCCGGCACTGCTCACGACACCGTCGATGCGGGAGGCATCGCGGAACAGGTACTTCTGGATCAACACGGAATCTCGAAGCTCCCCGCCGATCTCGCGCCGCCAGGCTCGCACGTAACGGCCGGCCGCCGTCGTGCCTCGTCGCGGATCGTCGATGACCGCTCGGGCCGCCAGGTCGCCCGAGACCAGCGCGTAGTAAATGCCTTCGGCCGTGTACGCATTGACGAAGCCGCCGGCATCGCCCGCCACCAGGACGCGGCCACGCGCGGTGTTCCGGATCGGTCCGCCCACCGGGATGTGATACGGAGTGAAGTCCTCGCGGCTCGACTCGCCTTCGACGATCCCGCGCCGGCGCAATTCGGACACGAAGCGCTGCTGCATCTGGTAGGGCGCAAGGTGGATCTGCTCGCGGAAGTGCGAGAGCAGGCACCCGATGCCGACGTTGATATGATCGCGCTTCGGGAAGATGTAGCCGTACCCGTTTGTGCCGCCCTGCCCGTAGGACACCCACAGCGTGCCGGGCTCGAGCGCGCGCAGGCGCTCGTTCGGCGTTTCCTCCATCATGTCGAGCGCGACGCCCGCTGCGTCCCATCCCGGGTGCAGCCCGAGCCGTCGCGTGACGATGCCGTTGACACCGTCCGCGGCCACGAGGTAACGCGCACAGAACTCACGGCCGTCGCGGGTCGTCACCCGCACGCCCTCGTCGTCGGCGTGCACCTGCGACACGCAGGCATCCTCGATCAGCTCCGCGCCGGCTTCGACGGCGAGGCGCGCCAGCAGGTCGTCGAACTCCAGCCGGCGGATCATCACAACGGCCGGCTCGTGCGACGTGAGGACGACGCCCCGGCCCGACGGCCCTTCGAGATAGAGTTTCGAGATGTAGTGGGTCGTGATCCGGTCCAGCGCCGCGCCCAGATAGGGGAACCGGCGCAACGCGCGCGTGGTGATGCCGCCGCCGCACGGCTTGTTGCGCGGAAAGCGGAAGCGCTCGAGCAGTTGCACGCGGGCGCCGCCAAGCGCCAGCGAGCGCGCCGCGGTCGCTCCCGCCGGCCCGGCGCCAACGACGATGACATCAGCAGGAGCGGCCACTACTTCAGCGGAGCCTTGCCGTCGCTGATCAGGTTCGCCAGCAGCTGATACGCGCCGTCGGTGCCGGCAGGCAACTGCCGCCAGAGGCCGAGACCGACGTAGATCCACCGGCCCTTGCCAACCCTGGCCTCGACCAGCGCGCCCCTCTTCATGCCGCTGTTCGCCGGGAACGGGTCCTGGAGCTGCACCAGGTCGATGTACCTGGCGTCCTTCTCACCCAGGAAGTACAACCCGCGCTCCTGCACCCAGTCCTTCCAGGTGGCCTCGCCAATCCTGTTCGGGAACGTGAAGATCGGATCGGTGGGAACGAGCACCTCGACAGGCGCCGTTTCGTCGGTCACGCGACCGGAGCCGACGCGAGCGGGATAGGGTCCGTACTGCGCCTCGTTGAACTCCATCTTGTTGTACTGGACGATCAGCGTTCCGCCCTTTTCCGCGTAATCGATGAGCCGGCGGTTGTTGGCCTTCAGGTCGGCCCGGCGCTCATACGCGCGGACGCCCGTGACGATCGCATCGTACTGCGCGAGGTTGCCCCACGCGAGCGCATCGGCGTCGAGCAGGTCCACCTGCGCGCCGAGCTGCGCAAGGGCGAGCGGCACCTGGTCGCCAACACCCATCACGTAGCCGACCTTCAACCCTGGCGCCACCTTCACGTCAATCAGCTTGATGATCGTCCGCGCTGGCACGATCCGATGGCGCCGGTGGATGTGCGGATACTCGATGACGTCGTATCCCTGGTCGAACGTGTCGTTGTCCGCGCGCACGATCGCCTTCACGGCGTATTGCCCGGGCTTGGCCCCGGGCGGCGGCGTCACGTGGAAACGAACCGTCTCCGCAGCGTCCTCATGGGCGAAGTCGAGCGGCGCGACAGCTGGCGTCACCTTCCAGCCCGCCGGCGCTTCCAGCAGCGCCTCGCCCTTCGCGGCGCCCTTGTTTCCGTTGATGACGACGACGCGGAGTTCGCGGTCGGCCACGGTCACAACGGGCTTGCCGCCTTTCGCCGCGGCCGCAGCAGCTGGGGTGGATGGGATGATCGCGATCTCCGGGGTAGCGACGACCGAGAAGCGCGGAACCACGTGCAGTTCCATGCGCTTCTCGCCGCTGAAAATGTTTCCCTCGTAGCGGTACTCGACCGGGCGGTCAACCATCACGGAGGTGCCGCCGATCGTGAGCTCGATGCGCGCGCGAAACGGCGTCGGCCGGAACGGGAGGCCGAACGGCGCGTCCTTATCGAACTCGTATCGCGCGGCGTCCGGGAGCGGCCGCCAGTACGGGGTGGTGAGCCTGGCGTTCGCCGGGATCCTGACGTTCGCCTCGCATCGCGGCAGCACCGCGCCCGCCTTGACGTCCGCCGCGACGCACGCCGCATCGCCGTCGAAGCCTGACAGCGAAATCTTCTTCACGCCCAGGTCCGCCGACCCGCGATTGGCGACAATCGTCTGAACGCGGACCGGCTGGCCAGAAAAGACCACGCCGTCGTCCGCGAGGACGTCGATCCGGACGCCCTGCGCCAGCACGGCCGCCTGCTGAAACTGCTCTTCCTTGGCCTGCAAGCGATAGTCGATCTCGTGCCGCGCCGTCTCGTCGAGGCCGAGCGATGCCAACTGCGAGCGCAGCGCGCGGACGGCGCCCAGCCCGGCGATGATCGGCTCTCTTGCCGCGCTGACACCCTGCGAGGTGAACGCCCGCTGCGCGCGCTCCACCTGCGAGGCGATGGCAGCCAGGCCCGAAGTGAGAGCCCCGGGAGGCGGCGCCTTCGCAAACTGCGCCAGGCCGTTGATGCTCGTATCGACCCCGTCGAACAACGTCGTCTCGGCGCGGCCCGTGCCGCCCGGCAACGTGGTGTCGCCGAGTCGGTATGTCGATGCGGTCGAAGCGCCTGGCAGGAACAGCAGTTGCGCCATGCCCTGGCACTTGTGGTTGCTGCGCGCCTCGGACCCGATCTCGGAGTATGTCTGGCCGAGCAGCGGGTCGTAGACGTCGGTGTTGATGCGGACGAGCGGCTGTCCACCCGTGGGCTGCGCGTCGGGTCGGCCGCCGAACCCTTCCTGGTAGTAGAGCTTGCGGGCCTGCCAGGGGCGCAGGCCTTCCTTCAACTGATCGGGAAAGCCCGCGGGGTCCGCCGCGAGCCGGAACGCCTCCCCGGTGATCCGCGACTGCGCCTGGTGGTGGGCGCCGCCCTGCTCGCCCTCGGCCCTCATGGTCACGATGACGTCGGGGCGGATCGTCCGGATCAGTCGGACGTAGTCGTCGAGAATCTCCTGCCGGCCCCACTTGCGAAACGACTCGTCCACGCTGAACGAGTAACCGAAGTCGATGGCGCGCGCGAAGTACTGCTCGGCGCCGTCGTACCGATGGACCGAGGCAAGTTCCTCGGTCCTCAGCACACTCAGCGCCTCGAACAGCTCCGGGCCGATCTCGTTCTGCCCGCCGGTGCCGCGCGTCGCCGTCAGCACCGTCGTCCGGATGCCCTGCCCGCGCGTCAGCATCGCCAGCAAGGCGCTGTTCTCGTCGTCGGGATGGCCGGTGGTCTGCAGGAAGATCCCGACGGTGCCAAGCTGGCGGAGCACGAGGCCAAGCCCCACGTCACCTGACTGGCCGGCAGGCCCCCGGGGCTGCGCCTTCATGGAGATGCCGGAGGCCGCCAACGACAGGACGATCACCAGGGGCAGAACTCGGTAGAGTTTCATACGCAGGTACTCAATGGTCCGCAAAGGCACCCCGTTGCGACGTTCGCGCCGGGCACTCCGCCAAAGAGCGCGGGTTTGCTTCGGGCCGGACCCATCAGAAGCTCACCTTGAACCCAAGCTCGAGGACGGTGCCCTCGATGGTGCCGTTCATGGCCTGCGACTGGCCGAAGGCGGGCGACACGGGGGCCAAGCACGCTGTCAGCGCGAGAATCAATCGTCGCATTGGGGGCCTCCTGCGATAACGCGTCCCGGTGGCCACCGGGAGACGGATTCGAACAGTTGCTGGTATTGAAAGACAGTATAGCCGAGCCGGGCGCTGTCCGCGGAATCCGGTGATATCCGCAACGCAGGCATTGACGATGGCCTGCGGTCCAGCAACTGCACCTCAATTCTACGCCCGCTTCCGCTTGCGGCCCGTGGCGCCGACGGTCGAGGTTTCGGCTGACAGCGCCTGCTCGATCGCCAACAGGCGCTCCTTTCGCGCTGGCCCCCAGTGGTATCCGCCCAGCGCGCCGTCTCCCTGCACCACCCGGTGGCAGGGAATGACCAGCGCCGCGTGATTCGATGCGCAGGCGCCCGCGACGGCACGGGCGGCGCCGGGCTTGCCGATGGCCCGCGCGATCTCGCCGTAGGACCTGGTTTTTCCCATCGGGATCCGCTGGAGGTACGTCCAGACACGGCGCTGGAACGCGGTGCCCTGCACATCCAGGGGCAGCTCTGCCGGTGGGCGCTGCCCGGCAACGAATTCGAGTAGGGCGGTGACGGCCGGCGAGAGCCTGCCGAGATCGCGCTCGATGACCGCCTTCGGGTACTCGCGGCGCAGATCGTCTTCCAGTTCGCGCGCCGCGTCGCCGAGCTTGATGCTGCACACGCCACGCTCGGTGGCGGCAACCAGGAGGTGTCCGAGCGCCGACCGAACGACGGTGTAGTGAATATGCATGCCCTGTCCTCCGCGGCGGTACGCGCCTGGCGTCATCCCCAGTTCCGCGTCTGCGCGCTCATAGAGCCGGCTGCTCGATCCGTACCCCGCTTCGTAGAGAGCGGACGCGATCGGCTGGTTGTTCCTCAGCAGCGCCTTGAGCCGGCCGGCGCGCAGGGCCTCGGCGTATTGTCGGGGCGAGATCTCGAGCGTGGCCCGGAACGCCCGGTGCAGCTGAAAGGGGCTCACGCGCACCAGTCGGGCGAGGTCTGCCAGCGACGGCGCGCGTCCATCGGGGGCTGACTGAACCAGCGCACAGGCTCGACCAACCAGCTCTGCCGACGTCGTTCTCAGTTTCGGCCTGCCGCCATCGCGGGGGCGAGATCCGGTGCGTTCGGTGTTCATCCTCCCATTCTCGACGCCCGTTGCCGCCGCGTCTATCCGGATATTGCGGGCAATCGCGATACCCTTCGACCTGCCGCTCCCGGCTCGCGGCTGGCGGCCAGCACGGCAGATCCAGAAATCACTCCCGGAATGCTCTTGCCCCCCGATCCCTGATCCCCGATCCCTATTAGATAGAAGGGCGCGAGTGGCCCGCAACCATCGGTTCGAACCAGTTGAGCTTCTCGCGAAGGGCCACCACTTCTCCAACCACAATCAGCGCGGGCGGCTGAAGGTTTGCCGCAGCCACCCGGTCGGCGATGGTCGCCAACGGAGCGACGATCGTCCGCTGGGTATCGGTCGTGCCGTTCTCGATAACCGCCACGGGGCAGTCCGGGTCGCGGCCGTTCTCGAGCAACAGGCGTGCGATCGCCCCGAGACGATGGAGGCCCATGAAGATCACGAGCGATGCCAACGACCTGGCGTAGTGGGCCCAGTTGACCGGCAACGGATTGGTCACGCACTCGTGCCCCGTGAGGAAGACGAGTTCGGACGTGAAATCGCGGTGCGTGAGTGGAATCCCGGCATAGGCGGGTACCGCAATGCCGGCCGAGACGCCGGGAACGACCTCGTAGGCCACGCCCGCCTGGCCGAGCGCCTCGGCTTCCTCGCCGCCGCGCCCGAAGATGAAGGGATCGCCGCCCTTCAGGCGAACGACAACCCGGCCCGCTCGCGCCTCGTCGATCAGCAGCGCGTTGATCTCGGCCTGCGGCCGGCTATGGCGCCGGTCGCGCTTGCCCACATACAGGCGCGTGGTCACCGGCCGGCACAGTTCCAGCAAGCGCGGATCCACCAGCGCGTCGTAGACAACGGTGTCGGCGCACTCGAGCAAGCGACGACCCTTGACGGTCAGCAGCTCAGGGTCACCCGGCCCGGCGCCAACGAGGTAGACCTTGCCGCTGGTTGCAGCTTCCTTGCAGCAGGTGGCAGTTCTCGAGAAGGGGTTGAAAAAGGGGCCAGGCCCCTTCTCGGTCCTTGCCGACAGGGCGGCCAGCTCCTGCGCCACCTGTTCGTCGAGGCCGGCGGTGGATCCCGCCCCGGCCTTGCGTTGGTCGCGCAGGGCGCCCAGGCGCTCGACGGCTTCCGCGTATTCAGGCCCGAATCGTCGCTCGAGGTCCTCGCGGATCTGCCGCAAGAGCCCGGGGCACCGGCCGTTGGTGGAAACGGCAATCGTGAGGCTGCCGCGGCGGATGAGGGCAGGCGTGATGAAATCGCAGAGGTCCGGTTGGTCGATGGCGTTCAGCCAGATGCCCTCCGCGCGCGCCTCCTCGCAAACAGCGCGGTTCACCACCGCGTCGGACGTCGCCGCGTAGGCCAACCTGAAGCCGCGAAGATCCCCGGTTCGGTAGGGGCGCCGCTCGAGCACCACCCGATTCGTCTCGGCCCAGCGCGCGATCAGGTCAGTGGTCTCCGGGCTCACAACCGAGACGCGCGCGCCTGCCTCGATCAGCGTCTCGATCTTGCGCTCTGCCACCGTGCCACCGCCGATCACGATCACGGGATGGCCCGACAGGTCGATGAAGATCGGGTGCAGCCACCCGGGTCGATGCTCTCTGGTCATCTTTCAGGCCTGGTTCGATGGTCTTCGATGCTGCTGGTATCGACGTGCGGCCGCGACGAGGCCCTCGGCCCAATCCGGCATGCCGGCGGCGTGCACGTGTGTGTAGCTGGCCCAGACGTTGTTCGCGACGATTGCGTCGCGCCCGCCGCCGCATCCGGTGCCTCGGCACACCTCGCACGCGGTGTCGGGGACGGGGCCGGTGATGCGCGAGTAGTGGAACTCGTGGCCGCGGATCTCGCGGCCGACCGCGAAGAACGGGTTCGGTTGATCGACGCCCAGCACGACGTAGCCATGTCCCTGCGGCACCGCGCACACCTCGACGTCGATCGGTAGCACGCCGGCCATCGCGTGTCGCCTGCCCTGCCAGGTGACGGCATTCGCCAGCAGCATGAGGCCGCCACATTCCGCGTAGATGGGAAGCCCTTCGGTCGCCGCGGCACGAAGCGATTCACCCAGCGCACGGTTGCCTTCGAGCGCGGACGCGTGGGTTTCTGGAAAGCCGCCGCCAATGTAGAGCGCGTCGAGACCCAGCGGCAGCGGGTTGCCGGAGAGCGACGACCACGGCACCAGCGTGGCACCCTGCGCCTCGAGCGCCTCGAGGTTGTCCGGGTAGTAGAAGCTGAACGCCGAGTCCGAGAGGTAGCCGATGGTCACGGCGCGGCTGGTGAAACCACTCCGGGAGTGGTTTGCCGTTGCGAGGCGGAAATCACTCCCGGAGTGGTTTGCGGCATGGGAGAGAAGGCCGTCGATGTCCAGGCAGCGCTGCGTGATGTCGCGGAGGGCGTCGGCCAGGCGGTCGATTCCAGCGTGCTCGAGCGGCGTGACGAGGCCCAGGTGCCGACCGGGCAGCACGTTCTCGTCGAGTCGGGGGATGGCGCCGACGACCGGAACACCGGAGGCACGCTCGATCGCCTCGCGCGCCACCGCTTCGTGCCGACGGCCGGCCACCTGATTGAGAACCACGGCGGCAATCCGCACGTCGGGATCGAGCACCTGACACCCGCGCACGAGGGCTGCGGCCGTGCCGGTCATCTTGCGCGCGTTCAGAACCAGCACAACCGGCGCTCCAAGCAGCTTCGCCAGCGCCGCCGTGCTGTGCGTTCCCTCTGCGTCCATACCGTCGAACAGGCCCCGGTTCCCCTCGATCACGTTGAGACCGGCGCCTGTGGCTTCGCCGGCGGTTTGCACCGCGTACCGCGAAAAGGCCTGCGATACCCCGTCGAACCCGGCCAGGAACGTATCGAGGTTTCTCGCCGGCGCTCCGGAGGCCCAGGCCAGCCACGCCGCATCGATGTAATCCGGCCCCTTCTTGAACGCGCGCACGGCCATGCCTCGTTCGCGCAAGGCGAGCAGGAGCGCGAGCGACACCAGCGTCTTGCCGGAATCCCCCGACATGCCGGCGATGACGACCCGGGGAACCAACCTCGTCATCACCGCTCGCCCGCCCTGACTTCCGCGGTGACCTTGAAGAAACCAGTGACCATGATCGCCCCGAGCGCCCACACCCCGGCGGTGATCATCATCTCGGGCCACGTCGGAACGTAGTCGGTCACCGCGCCAAGCGGCGACGGGACGAAGCCGCCCACCACCAACCCCAGACCCTTGTCGATCCAGAGTGACACGAACACGGCAACGCAGGCGCCCGCGAGCGTGGGTTCGCTCGTGCGCGTGGAAGGAACGATGAGCAGGACGAGCGCGACAACCGCCAGGCACGCCGACGTCCACATCCACGGCACCAGCGCGGTGTGGCCGTCGAGCCCTGCGTACAGATAGCGGAAGTGATCCACGTGCTCGGGCACCTGGCTGTAGAAGACGGTGAACACCTCCAGCAGCACGAAGAAGACGTGCACCGCCATGGCGTACGCGACGATGAGCGCGATCTTCCGGATAGCCTCGTCGGCGATTCGAAGCGACCACCAGCGTCGCGCGGCCAGGCACAGCAGGATGAGCAGCGCCGGGCCCGCGGCAAACGCGGACGCGAGAAATCGCGGCGCGAGGATGGCCGTCAACCAGAACGACCGACCCGGGAGACCGTTGTAGAGAAACGCGGTCACGGTGTGGATGCTGATCGCCCAGGGAATCGATAAGACGATGACCGGCCTGATCCACCGCGGCGGCGCGGTATCGTTGCGCTCGGCCTCGAGCGAGACGCGCGTGATGACGACGTTCAGGATCAGGTAGCCGCCCAGCGCCACCATGTCCCAGAACATCATCGACCACGGTGTCGGGTAGCGCAACACGTTCAGCACGCGCGACGGCTGCCCCATGTCCACGAAGATGAACAACCCGCACATCACCACGGAGGTGATCGCCAGGAACTCGCCGAGGATCGTGACGCGGCCGAACACCTTGTAGTCGTGCAGGTAGTACGGCAGCACCACCATCACCGCCGAGGCGGCCACGCCGACGAAGAACGTGAACTGCGCGATGTAGAGGCCCCAGGTCACGTCGCGACTCAAGCCGGTCATGCCGAGGCCCGTCTGCAACTGCAGCGCGTAGCACCACGCGCCGGCACACGCGACGGCCGCGAGGCCCGCGATCCAGGCCCAGTAGCGACGTCCTCCGGCAAGCGCCTTCTCTAACATGCGTAACTCGTCGACACGTTCAGCCTGTGGCGTCGATCCGGCTTGCGACTCGCGGCTTGCGACTCGCGGCCTTGCCACGAGAACACCGCAGGACGGGCAGATCCTCTCGTCACCAGGAATTCCACCAACACAACGGTCCTGTGAGCCTGCTTCCAGCGTGCTGGCCGCGAGCCGCGAGCCGCGAGCCGGTCAGATTACGTAATACACCTGCGGCCGCGTCCCCAGTTCCGGCTTCCGGCGGATCGAGTACCGCGCGGCCAGCGTCTTTCGGATCTCCGAGTCCGGATCGCGAAGGTCGCCGAACAGCATCGCCCCGCCCGGACACGCCCGTACGCACGCGGGCGGTTGCCCCTTCGCCAGCCGCTCCTCACACAGGTTGCACTTCTCGACCACTCCGCGCGTCCGTGTCGGATACTCGCTCGTCGTGTGCACCAGAAACGGGCGCGGGTCCACAAAGTTGAAGCTCCGCGACCCGTAGGGGCACGCGGCCACGCAATACCGGCAGCCGATGCACCGGTGCTCATCGATCGCCACCACCCCGTCGTCCCGTTTCCAGGTGGCCTGGGTCGGGCAGACCCGGACACAGGGTGGGTTATCGCAGTGATTGCAGAAGACGAGGACCTCGCGGCCGCGAAGGGCGGCGGTCACCGTGTCCGGGTCCTCGATCGCGAACGTCCGCTCGAACGGCTCCTTCCAGATCCACTTCACCTCGTGAGCGCGGTCGGGGATCGCGGGCACGTTGTGGGCCTGGTGACAGGCGTCGATGCAGGCGCGGCACCCATCCAGTTCCAGGCACTTGCGGACGTCGATGGCCATGGCCCATCGCCTGGTGGCCGCGGCGGGCGAGGCGCAACCGAGCGCCGCGCCGGTCGCCGCCGCCGCAGCGGCGCTGCCCGCCATCCGGAGGAAGCATCGTCTGGTGGCGCTCACAGAACGGCTCCCGGCCGCGAGGACCGGCTTGGCGCCGCCGGCCCCGAGACGATGGCGCCCGTGGCCGTGGGCACGACGTGGCAGCCCCAGCACGTGGGCTTCACGCCCGCGTAGTCGTGGCACCGGTCGCAAAACTTCGTCTTGTCCGCGTGGCAGGCGCGCAGGCACGTCCCGGACAGACTCATCGTCACCACCCGGCCGTCGGCGTCCGTGTAGGTGCGCACGCCGTCGCGCACGACCCGGTCCCGCCACCCGGCGAGGAGCGTCATGTGCGAGGTGCGCATGAACCCGACCGGCGCGACGCAGCGCGTGGCCCCGACGGGGCGCGCGAGGCTGGGCGCAGGGGCTGGTGCAGATGCCAATGCGCGCCAGACGGGCCAGGTCAGCGCCGCCAGGCACAGCGCGAGCCCCGCCAGGATCAGGATGCGGTTACGCATCGCCGCCTCCCATGCCCTCGAGCGGTTCGCCGCGCAAGTCGGTGGTCCGCGGGCGCTCGCCCTTCATGACCAGCGCATTCCCGAGCAGTTCGTGAACGCCGGCAACCTCGACGCCGGGCACCCAGTATTCCAGGAGCGGCGGCAGCGTGGCCTTGTCCACGGCGCAGATGCACGCCACGCAGTTGGTCCCGTGGCGCTTTCGCACGTAGTTCACGGCCATCGCGCGCGCGCGGCCGCCGCGCATGCGCATCTCGAAGTTCTCGTCGGTGCCGAGGCCGGCGCCGCTGCCGCAACAGAGCGTCCGCTCGCGGATCGTCTCCTCCGGCATCTCGTGAAAGTGATTGAGCACGCGCCGGAGAATGAGCCGCGGCTCCTCGTAGAGTCCCATCCCGCGGGCCGGGTTGCAGGAGTCGTGGAAGGTGACGTTCCAGTGGTCGTTGCGGGACGGGTCGAGCGCCAGCTTCCCGTGCGCGATCAGGTCCGCCGTGAACTCGCAGACGTGCAGCATCTTCGTGGAGGACGCGTGGTCGAAGCGCGTTCCGGTCGCCGGCGACACCGGCACCTCCAGGAAATCGGCCGGCCCGTTCATCGTGCCCATGTATTGATGGACCACGCGCCACATGTGGCCGCACTCGCCGCCGAGGATCCACTTCACCCCCAGCCGCTTCGCCTCGGCGTACATCTTCGCGTTGAGGCGCTTGGTCATCTCGTGCGACGCGAAGAGGCCGAAGTTCCCGCCCTCCGACGCGTACGCGCTGAACGTGTAGTCAATGCCCGCCTCGTGCAGCATCATCAGATAGCCAAGGAGCGTGAAGTAGTGCGGTAAGCCGAAGTAGTCGGCCGACGGCACGACGAACAGCACCTCTGCACCCTTGCGGTTGATCGGGATCTCGACGCGGATGCCGGTCAGTTCCTCCAGTTCGTCGGCGGCGAAATCGAGGCTGTCCTTGAAGCCGTGCGGCTGGATGCCGAGGTGATTGCCCACACGGTCGCAGTTGGCGACCGGCTCGATGATCCACTGGATGTTGCAGCCCACCAGGTTCAGCAACTCGCGGCCGATCATCGTGATCTCGGCGGTGTCGATCCCGAAAGGACAGAACACCGAGCACCGGCGGCATTCCGTGCACTGGTGGAAGTAGTAGAACCACTCCTTCAGCACATCCTCGGTCAGGTCGCGCGCGCCCGCGAGTGGACCGAAAAGCCGACCGGCGGCCGTGAAGTAACGGCGATACACCGAGCGGATCAGCTCGGCGCGAAGCACCGGCGTATTCTTCGGGTCGCCCGAGCCGAGGTAGAAGTGGCACTTGTCGGCGCACGCGCCGCACCGCACGCAGATGTCCATGAACAGCCGGAAGGAGCGGTAGCGCTCGAGCCGGTCCTTCATGCCATCGAGGATGATCTGCTTCCAGTTCGCGGGCAGCTGCCAGTCGGCATCCGAGGGCTGCCAGTCGCGCGGGTTCGGCAGACCGAGGTATTCGAGGTGACGGCGCGCCGCCGCGTGGTTGTAAGTGCCCTTGCGGAACTCGACGCGCGGATCCCGCCAGCCGCGTCGCGGAGGGATGTACTCCACGGCCGCCAACTGCGCGGGATCTGGTTTCTGCTGCGCCATGCGTCGCCTTCAGCTTACTCGCCGCCACACGCCTGAGAGTTGAGCCATTTCTCCTGATTTCAAAACCCAACCTGCCGCTCTTCGGGTCCTGTCGGCGAGCAGCCCCACCCGTCCTCGGCGCCAAAGGCACTCGTCACGTGAGTGGCGCCTGCGCGGCGGGCGGGGCGCCCCGCTCGCCGCCACCCGCCTGCGGGTTTTGAAATCTGCCGTCTTCCCGCTCTATCGGCAGTCCCGCCGCCTGGAGTTTCTCGCGGAACTCGTCTTCCCACTCCTCGTAGGTGTGAAAGGGCGCCGGCGCGTTCCACGGGTTCACGTGACGGCGTCGGCGGCCGTCGTTCGCCTGGTTGCGCGTCGGGCTCAGCCACATCCCCGCCGCGTGCACCATCTTGGTGAACGGCAGGATGGCGAGCAGCACCGACACGGACAGCAGGTGCAGCACGAAGCCGGCTCCCGGCGACGCCGGCGCGGTTGGCGCAAGCGCCGCGAGGCCGAGCGTGTACTGTCGAACCGCAATCAGATCGGTCCGAGCCACGTAGCGCAGGACCACTCCGCTGCCGACAACCGCGATCAGCACGGCAAGCGCAAGGTAGTCGGCCGGCAGCGTCAGGTACCGCAGCAGCGGGTCACGCACGCGTCGGAACAGGAGGTACCCAAGGGCAACGATGACGATGACGTCGGTGGCGTACCAGGATGGGGAACCAACCTGGAAGAAGCCGTCCACCGACGCGACGAACGAGGCGACGCGCGGAATCGGCTCGACGAACAGGCCGAGATGACGAACGACGATGACGAGGAGCGACCAGTGGAACGCCATGGCGCCCAGCCAGAGCGCCTTCCGCTCGAGGAACACGGGGTCGGGACACGTGCCCGCGGCGGTCGGTCCGGACGCCACGTTCCGGAAGAGCGAACGGAACAGGAGCCCTTCGAGGAGCATCCGGCCGACGACGCCAGCCGTGGTCGAGGGGCTCTCGACGCGGCTCGGCGCGATACCGGCCAGCGATCGCTGCTGACCGGTGGTGGTCGGAATCCTGAACGGCTCAGGTGTTGCCGCCCACGTCCAGACGCGCCATGCCAGGCCGCCGAGAAACAACACGGCGGCCACGTAGGGTACGGCAATCAGCAGGACGGTCGGCATCGCCCGCGACCTACACGCAGCCGGTCGGCTTCGGCAGACCGGCGACCTTGCATGCGCCTTTCGCCGGCCCGGACGGGAACATCTCGTACACCTGGTTCAGCTTGAACCCGTTCTCCTTGCAGAGCTTCCGGACCATCGGCGCGATGCCGAACTCGAGGTAGTAGTGGCGCAGGTAGTTCACCAGTTTCCACTGGTCCTCTGTCATGTTTGCAATCCCCTCCGTCGTGGCGAGGTCGGCCGCCACCTGTTCGTTCCAGAGCATCGGGTCCTCGAGAAAGCCGTCCTCGTCCACCGCGTAGGTATGTCCGTTCAGTTCAATCGTCGGCACTGATTCTCCTCGAGACTGCGACAGGCGTGCCTGAAGGCCCGCCCTACGATGGTTCCTGTTCGGGCCGGGGCAACTCGATGTAGCTGCCGCCAAAGTACGTGTAGATGCAGCGGCCCGAGTCCACGAGTTGCCGGATCGCTTCCTTGCACGTGCCCTTGCCGCAGCGCTCCGGGCCGAAGCGCTCGATCGTCGCTTTGCTGACGTCGTTCGGCTTCAGCTTCCGCACGCCTTGCGCGTCGCTGATCATCCGGAACATCGCCTCGGCCACTTCGTCCACGCTTACCGGTTCGGCCATGACAGTCTCCTGCGTCAGGGCATAGCATGCTGTGCCCCTACCCTGTCGCGACTACGCCCCTACCTTTTCACGTGCACCGATCGCCTGAACGTCGTCTCCGCGTGGCGGAAGTCGTCGATGTGCTGCTTGGTGAACTCGATGCCGGTCAGCCGGAAGAAGCGGGGCCAGCCGATGCGCTCGATCCACTCGCCCATCCGCTCGTAGGGCCTGGCGTTCGCCGCCCACACGTCCACCAGCTTCTTCACCGCGTCCACCACCTCCGGCCACCGGGGCGGGTTGTTCGGGAGGAACGGGATCGCGAGCTTCGAGAAGCCGGGTTCGGAACGCGCGTTGCTCACCTTGCCACCCACCCAGATGGACACGCCATCGTTCAGCGGATCGTTGAGCGGCATCGCGGGGCAGACCGTGTAGCAGTTGCCACAGAACATGCAGAGTTCCTCGGCCACCTCCACCGTCTCGTGCCCGTCCTTGCGCACGGGCCTGATCGCTGCCGTCGGGCACGACGCCACCACCGTCGGCAGCTCGCACATCTTCGGCAGCCGGTCGTGATTGATCTTCGGCGGACGGCGGTGGATGCCGAGGATCGCGATGTCCGAGCAGTGCACGGCGCCGCACATGTTGACGCAGCAGGCGAGCGCCACGCGCAGCTTGCCCGGCAGGTCCATCGACGTGAAGTGGCCGATCAGCTCGTCCATCAGCGCCTTCACGATGCCCGACGCGTCGGTCGCCGCCGAATGGCAGTGAATCCACCCCTGCGTGTGGACGATGTTCGAGAGCGCGTTGCCGGTGCCGCCCACCGGGAATCCCGCGGTCGCCAGGTCGGCGATGAGCAGATCGATCTTCGCCGGGTCGGTGAGCAGGAACTCGATGTTGTGCCGGCTGGTGAACCGCAGGTAGCCGTCGCAGTACTTGTCGGCAAGATCGCAAATCTGCCTGATCGTCTGGACGCTCAGCAGCCGGGGCGAACCGGCCCGCACCGTGTAGAGGCGGTCTCCCGTCTCGCCCACGTGGACGAGAACTCCGGGCCGCGGGATCTCGTGGTACTTCCACTTCCCGTAGTTCGCCTTGATGATCGGCGGCAGGAACTGCTCGTAGTGCGGGGGCCCGATGTCGGTCTTGCGCTTGGCGATGTCTGGCATATCGATTCTCGATCCCTACTTTTCCTCTTCGAAGTATTCCTCGTAGAACACGTAGGGGTTTTCGCGAGGGTGCTTCACCATCTCGGGCATCGGCTCGAGGCCGATCGCCTCGAGGAAGCTCCCCAGGCCGACGCGCTGAATGAACTCGCCGACCCGCTCCCGGTTCTTCCCCTCGTCCCCCCACAGCTCCAGGATCTTGCCGATCAGCTCCTTCAGCTCAGTGTAGGGAGGCTCGAGCTTCATGAACGGCACGAGCACCGACGAGAGCATGGCGCCCGACACAATCGGGGCCTTGCCGCCGATCAGGATGCAGGCACCGCGCTCCAGGCCCGGCCGGAGGGCCTTGGGCATCACGTTGATGCAGTGCATGCACCGCACGCACGCGCTGTTGTCGATGTCGAGAGATGTGCCGTCAAACGCCATGCACTTCGACGGGCAGCGGTCGCACACGGTGGCGCGGACGTCGAGACCGTCAGCCGCGTACGTGCCCACGGCCTCCTGGTCCACGTCGATCGCGTCCCGCCAGGTCCCGATGATGCTGAGGTCGGCGCGCGCGATGGCGGCCACGCAGTCGTTCGGGCATCCGGACGCCTTGATCTTGAACTTGTAAGGGAGCGACGGGCGATGAATCTCGTCCTGGTAGTGCTGCGTGAGGTCGTAGGTCAGCGCCAGGGTGTCGAAGCAGGCCCACTCGCAGCGTGCCGGGCCGACGCAGCAACTGGGCGTGCGCACCACGGACCCCGACCCGCCCAGGTCGAAGCCATTCTCGGTCAGCTCGGCAAACACCGGCTCGAGCGATTCGGTCTTCATGCCGAGCAGGATGATGTCGCCGGTGGCGCCGTGCAGGTTCGTCAGGCCGGAGCCGTGCTTCTCCCAGATGTCGCACACCTTGCGGAGCGCGTCGGTCTTGTAGAACCACCCCGCCGGGTGGTTGACCCGCATCGTGTGGAACTGCGCCACCTCCGGAAACTGCTCGGGCACGTCCGAGTAACGTCCGATGACGCCCGCGCCATACCCGCGGACGCCGACCACGCCACCGTGCTTCCAGTGGCCGACGCGGTCGCCGTAGGAGAGCTCGAGAACGCCAAGCAACTGGTCAGCCATGGCGCTGCCTTCGGCGGCACGCTTCATCTCGCGCACGAAGCTTGGCCACGGGCCCTTTTCGAGGTCGTCCAGCTTGGGAGTCGGTCGTCGTTCGTCGGACATAAGACGGCTTATCGCATCTCGATGTAATTGCTCGGGCACTGTTCGGCGCACTTGCTGCAGCCCTGGCAGAACTCGAGCTTGAACCGATACGGCTGCCCCTTCTCGAGCGGCTTGATGACCGCTTGGTCAGGACAGTACTTCCAGCAGTTGTCGCACTCGAAGCAGGCGCCGCAACTCAGGCAGCGCCTGGCTTCCGCGATCGCGTCCTGTGCCGCCAGCCCCTCGCTCGTCGCCTCGGCGCGCGGCTGGCGGGCATAGTGGTCGAGCAGGACCTTGTTCTCGAGCACCGGCGGCAGCTTCGGCGCAGCCTCGATGGCGACGCCGCGGATCTCCGCGTCCAGGAGCGCGGCGGCGTGCCTGCCGAAATGAATGGCGGCCGCGATCGCGCCGGTCGCTACCGGTGTCCCGTTCTCGTAGATCTTCGTCTTCAGCACGCGCGAATCGGCGGCCAATTCGACGGCCGCAACATCCGCAGAGCCGGCAAACGCAACGCCCAGCGCCTCAATCCGCGCAATCTCGGCGTCGAGCACGGCCCGCGGCAGCCGCTCGGCCTCGATGCCGTAGCGCAGTTCCCCGCCGGCCTGCTCGTGCGGGTCGGCCAGCGTCACCGCGTAGCCGCGCCGGGCCAGCTGATACGCGGCGGACAATCCGGCGGCCCCGGCGCCAATCACCGTGACCGACTCGGCTCGAGGCCCGTCCGCCATCGCGCGCAGCGGCCAGCCGGCGTTGATGGCTGCTTCGGCGATGGCGCGCTCGACCTGGTTCACCGACACGCCGCCGTCGTACGCCTCGCGCGTGCAGCCGGTCTCGCAGTGGTGCGGGCACAGTCGGCCGCACACCGCCGACAGCGGGTTGCGGTCGGCGATGAGGTAGAACGCCTCCTCTATCGCCTCGGCCTCGGTCAGTCCGCGTTCGCCCCCACGGGCGAGCGTGGTCAGGAACCCGCGGACGTCGGTGCCGCACGGGCAGGAGTGCCCGCACGGCGCTTCCTTCGCCACGAACTCCGGGCGCGCCGACGACACGTCGCGGGAAGGACCGCCAAACCCGCCGCGGGCGCCGAGCTTCCGCACTTTCTTCACAAGAGCCATGGTCCGCTCACTTCACCCACTTGCCGTCCTTGACGCGGTCGATCGGCGAACCGCCCCGCGCTCCCGGTCGAACAGCCTGGCGCGTCTTGATGTTGTATCTGTCGCCCGAGGTCAGGAAATAGAACTTGCCGGCGGGCGGGATCATCCGCTGGTTGTCGAAGATGGCGACGTAGGAGCGGCCCAGCACCTCGAACTCGTCGCCCTGCACGACGATCGCCGTGTCTTCGTCCAGGCCGATCCCCAGGAGGTCCGGGTGCTTGTCGATGAGCGCGACCAGGTCGAACTGACGGTTCCGCTTGAGGATGTGCTGGTCGATCGCGACCTTCTTGAGGAACGCCAGCCCTTGCTCGTGGTCGCCCATCATGATGTCGGCCGTCTTCGTGTCACCGCGCACTAGGTAGTCGCCCTGGATGGTGGCGCCAGCCGACGAGCCGCCGATGACGCCGCCGCGGTCGAGCAGCGCGAACAGCTCCTTCTGCGTCAGTGTGCCGAGGTACGAGTCCGCGAGTCGCCACTGCCGCCCGCCCTCGAAGAACACCGCGCGCGCCTCGCGCAGCGGCTTGACGAACTCCTCGGTGTCGGCGACCTTGCGGTCGTAGGTGTGCAGCACGGTCAGCTTCGTCGCGCCCGCGTCCCTGAACATCTTCAGGCCGGCGTACGACTGGTCGTACTTCTCCCCTCCACCGGCCGTCGGGATCACCACGATCGGCTGATCGACCCCTCCAGCCAGCTCGAAAAACTTCTTCAGGATGGCCGGATCCTTCATGGCGCCGCCGACGATGACGAGGGCGCCCTTGGCGGGTCCGAATTCGGCCGCCAGCGCTGAGGAAGCCGCGAGGATCGCCGCGGCCGCGAAGACAATGATCGAGCGAAGGGTTCTGAGTCTCATCGGTGTTCTCGCCTCGTTGATTCTGCAGGAGATGCGTCCTCGATTGCCCGCGCCAACAGCGAGGACGCCGGTGAGGTCGCGCGGGAGCACACCCACACCAGCGTCGCCCCGTCGGTCGCCGAGGGGTTCAGCCACCGGTGCCCGCGCGTGCTCTCGAACCAGAAGCTGTCGCCCTCGCGCAGCGTCACGTGTTCGAGCTCGTCCAACCAGATCTCGATCGAACCCGACAGCACGTAGATCAACTCCTCGCCGTCGTGGACGTAAGACCCGGCGCTGCCGGACCGTGGGGCGGCCCGAAAGAGCATCGACTCGAGGCGGCTCGACGAGGGCGCGAGCAGCTCCATGTTCACGCCCGGGTGCGCCTGCAGGACGGTGCGGTCGGACGGCCGCAGCCGGCGGCTCGATTTGCCGGGCAGATCGAACAGCTCCAGCACCGACGTGCGGTACGCCGTCGTCAACCGCTGCATCGTGGCCACCGAGGCCGTCGCCTGCGACCGTTCCACGGCGCTGAGGAACCCGGTCGAGATGCCGGCCTCGCGCGCGACGTCGGCGATGCGGAGTCCGCGGCGCTGCCGCACCTCCCGCAGCTTCCGGCCAAGTGTCGCCAGCGCGTACCGCTCGGGGTCCCGCGCGTCGCGGAGGCCGAGCGCTTCCTTGATCGCGGGCACGTTCAGCTGCCGCACGTCGCGCAGGTACTTGATGCGCTCGAGGACGGCGAGTGCGCTGGAGGTGTAAAGGCGGTAGCCTCCCGGGTTGCGCACCGTCTGCACGAGACCCGCGTGCTCCCACAGCCGAAGCGTGGAGGCGCTGACACCGACGATTCGGGCCGCCTGCCCCACGGTCAGCGTCGGACGCCGGGTGGCATCCCCGGGGGGCGTCCGGGTCGTCGAGCGCTCCGATCGGGTCATGGCCGTAGAACCTTACCACACATGTGTAAGGTTCACAATGTTGACCCCAGGTTTCCGCACGCAGTAGTCTGGCTTCTCTTCCGGAGGCACCGATGGCCAGGCTTGTTGAATGCGTCCCGAACTTCTCCGAGGGCCGGAACCGCGCCGTCATCGACGCGATTGCCGATGCGATCAAGGGCGTTGCCGACGTCAAACTGCTCGACGTCGACCCCGGCGCCGACACCAACCGCACCGTCTTCACCTTGGTCGGGCCGCCGGAGGCGGTCGCCGATGCCGCCCTGAAGGCGGCGCACAAGGCGTACGAGCTGATCGACATGTCGAAGCACCACGGCGCGCATCCCCGCATGGCCGCCATGGACGTCTGCCCGATCGTCCCCATCTCGGACGTGACAATGGACGAGTGCGTCGAGATCTCGCGCGGGATCGGCCGGCGGATCGCGGACGAGCTGCGGCTGCCGGTGTACTTCTACGAATACGCCGCAACGTCCGAGCCGCGTCGCAGCCTGGCGAACATCCGGGCGGGCGAATACGAAGGGCTCGAACGAAAACTGCGGAACCCCGCGTGGGCGCCCGACGCGGGGCCGGCGCGGTTCGACGCGCGGTTCGGCGCCCCGGTCGTTGGCGCGCGCGAGTTCCTGATTGCCTACAACGTCAACCTGAACACCCGCGACCGCAAGCTCGCAAACGAAATCGCGCTGAACATCCGCGAGGGCGGGCGACTGAAGCGCGACACGGCGGGCAACCCGGTCCTGGACGAGCAGGGCAAGCAGGTGAAGGTACCCGGCCTGCTGAAAGCCGTGCGGGCCATCGGCTGGTATATCGAGCAGTACCGGCAGGCGCAGGTTTCGATCAACCTGATCAACTACAAGACCACACCGCTTCACGTCGTCTTCGAAACGGTGCGCGAGGAAGCCGGGAAACTGGGGTTGATCGTCACCGGGTCCGAGTTGGTCGGCCTGATGCCCTTGCAGCCGTTGGTCGATGCCGGGAAGTTCTACCTGAGGAAGCAGGGCAAATCGGCGGGTGCACCCGAGCGCGAAGTGGTCGAAGCGGCGGTCCGCTCGCTGGGCCTCGATCAGCTCGCCGAATTCGATCCCGACAAGAAGGTGATCGAGTACCAGTTCCGGAAGCGCGGCGCGCTGGTGGCCATGCCGGTGGACCGGTTCGTGGACGAGGTGTCGTCGGAATCGCCGGCGCCGGGCGGGGGATCCGTTGCGGCGCTGTCTGGCAGCCTCGCCGCGGGTCTGTCGGCGATGGTGGCCAATCTGACGGTCGGCAAGAAGGGATACGAGGCGGCCTGGACCGAGCTGTCCGACCTGGCCGAACGCGCGCAGGCGGTCAAGGATCAGTTGGTGTGGGCCGTGGACGACGACACCGACGCGTTCAATGCGGCGATGGCCGCGATGCGAATGCCGAAATCCACGCCGGAAGAGCAGGCGTCGCGGAACGCCGCCCTCGAGGCCGGCTACCAGCAGGCGAGCAGGGTTCCGCTGCAAACCGCCAGGGCCTGCCTCGACGCGATGAAGCTCTCCCTGATCGTCGCCGAGAAGGGGAACACGAACTCCGCGTCGGACGCCGGCGTGGCCGCCCTGATGGGGCGGGCAGGCGTGGAGGGAGCCGTGTTGAACGTGCTGATCAACCTCGGCTCGGTGAAAGACGACGCGTTCAAGCAGGCGTGCCGGGCCGAAACCGCGGGCCTTGTGAGGGACGCGGCCACGCTCTGCGACGACGTGGTCGCCAAGGTGAGATCCACGTTTTCATCGTAGGAGCGAGACATGACCGCGACCAGACGACACTTCCTGGAACCGGCCGTGCGCTAGATGGCTGTACCGCCCGATTCCTTACCGGCGAGACACGGTGTCGTCCGGTGGATCGAGGCGCGGCCGACGACCGTGCTCGTCGCGCTGGCGGCGATTTGCCTTGCCGCGTTCCTGGTGTCGATCCCGGTGCCGCGCGTGGACGGGCAGTTGCTCGGCACGGACGGCTTCGACTACTACGTCTACCTGCCTTCGCTGGTGCTCGACCACGACCTCGACTTCACCAACCAGTACGCGACGCTTCGGCCGAACGACGCCGCCCTGCCTATGCGGCTGACGCCGACTGGGCGGCTCGCCAACTTCTCGCCGATCGGGGCGGCGCTGCTCTGGATGCCCTTCTTCCTCCTTGCGCACGTCCTGGCGCTGGCGCTCAACTTCGTCGGCATCGGCATCCGGCTCGACGGCTGCGGCTACTGGCACCAGGCGTTCGTCATCGTGGGGAACATCGCCTACGGCGGGGCAGGACTGGTACTGGCGTTTCACGTTGCCCGACGGGTGGCCGCTGCCGGTGCCGCGTTGTGGGCGACGGTCCTCGTCGCCTTCGCGGGCAACCTCGTGTACTACCTGACCGCGGAGTCATCCATGGCGCACGCGGTCTCGGTGTTCGGAGTCGGCCTGTTCTTCGTCGCGTGGCTGCGGATGCGCGGGCAGACCGGCCTCGGGCGCGCGATCGTACTCGGCGCGCTTGTCGGTCTCATCGCGCTCGTGCGGACCCAGGAGGTCCTCCTGGCCGTCGCGCCCCTGTTGGTGGACCTGCACGGGTGCGTGCGAGAAGCGCGTGAGCGGCGCACGTGGCGTCCCGTGCTGCTCGCCCTGCGTGACGCGCTGGTGATGGTCCTCGTCGCCCTGCTCGTCTACTCTCCTCAAGCTTTCGTCTCGCACAACCTCTACGGCTCGTGGTGGAAGCCGCCCCAGCTCTACGCAAGCTGGGGAGACCTGCCGCGGTTTACGTGGTGGTCACCGCACTTCGCGGACGTGCTCTTTTCTGCGCGGCGCGGGCTGTTTGCCTGGCACCCGGTGTTCTTGATCGCCCTTCTCGGCGTGGTGCCGCTGTGGCGCAGGGATCGAACCATGGCCGCGGCAGTGATCCTCGGCGTCGCGGGGCAGGCATACGTGATTGGCGCCTGGTTCGACTGGTCGCAGGGTCGCGCCTTCGGCGGACGCACGTTCATCGGGTGCCTGCCGCTCTTTGCCGCGGCGCTTGCAGTGCTGCTCGAGGCGGCGGTGCGGGGAACACCGGAGGCAGGCCTGAAGAGCCGCCCTGCGCGTTGGCTGGTGCCGACGCTTGGGGGGTTGCTGATCGCCGCGAACTTCCTGCTCTTCGTCGAATATCGTTTCGACCTGGCGATGCTGGATCGTCCCATCTCCTGGCACGACCTGGGCCCGCGCCGGGTGTCGTTCCTGCTCGGGAATTGGTAGCGGCGACGCTGCTTCGCCCCTACCGGCGCCGCGTCATCAACTCCACCTTCTGCATCACGTCGCCTTCGAGCACGCGGTCTACGACCTCCAGGCCTCGGATCACCTCGGCGAAGATCGTGTAGTCGTGATCCAGACGCGGGGTATCCACCAGGTTGATGTAGATCTGCGCGTCGCCGGTATCACGGCCGCGCGTCGAGGTGCCAAGGGTCCCGCGTACCTGGGACGGGCGCCCCGCCTCGTCGCGCATGGAGCGGCTGTTTCCGACGAATTCGTTCGCCCCCGGGCTGCCGCCCTGGATCAGGAAGTTCGGGATGACGCGGTGGAAGCTCAGGCCGTTGTAGTAACCCTGGCCGACGAGCGTCGCGAACCTTGCGCACGACATCGGCGCCAGATCGACCATCAGCCTCATCTCGAACTGCCCGCCGCCGGCCATCGTGACGCGCACGGTGGTGTTCGCCAGGCGGGCGAGATCCTCCTCCGTGATGGCCGCGCCTCCCGCTGCGCGCGGCCGCTGCACCGCGGCCGCGGGAGTTCCCGTCCACGCGGTGAGGGCTCGCGCGGCTGAGGCCGCCACCCGCGGATCGACGTCCTGCAGGTACGGAACGAGCGCGTCCGCGTGATCCTGTGAGCCGAGTTCCTGCAACCGTTCGAGGACCGCGACGCGCGGGTCGCGCGACGAGTCGCTGTCGAGCGCCGTCAGGCGGGCAAGGGCGGACATCAGCGCCGGAACGGCCGTCGCGCGATCAGGCGTGCCCGCCAGCGCGCCGGCTGCAGTCATCACCAGCTGAAAATCGGACGCCGCAAGCGCCTTGATGTAAGTCGAGTCCGCTTCGTGCCTGACCGTTTTCAACAGCCCGGCGATGGCCGCTTCCCGGACGTTGTCGTGGGTGTCTTCCGCCAGCTTGCGGAGCACGGAGACATCGGCAAGTTGCGCAGCCGCCTTCGCCGCATACATCCGGGTCTGCCACTCTCTCGCATCGAGGAACCGGCCGAGCGCGGGCCGAGCGCGCTCGGGTGCGGCCTTCGCCAGCGCGACGATCGCGTGCGCCGGGCGGTGCCAGCCCGCCTTGTCCTGGCCGGCTGCCAGGTCCAGCAGCGTTTCGACGGCCTTGTCCTCTGGCCTGCACGGGTTCGCCAGCAGGTCGATGGCGAGGAGCGACACGTGATCGACAGCCGCGCCGACGGCCGACACGACCGGCCCGCACCCCTCTGTCCCCTGGAAGCGTCGCCCGTAGGTGCGCAGCGCCTCGTATCGAACCAGCCACGCCTCGTCCTTCATCGCGCGGCCCACCGTATCCCGGCTTGCCGCGTTCGCCGACACCGCGAGACGCCGCACCTGCGCGTCCGGGTCCTCCTGCGCTCGCGCAGCCAGGTCTGCATCCACCGCGTTGACGGGAAGCAGGCACAGGAGCGCCAGGCGCCGGACACGCACCTCGTCCGACTGCCCGGTTGCGCCTCGTCTCCGACCGATCTGTCCGGCCGGCGCGGCAAGCGCCACGGCCTTCAGCCTTTCCACGGTCGCCGGCATCAGCCCCTGCTGCGCCCTGGCGCGCACCCGCGAAAACGACTCGAGGCCGCGGAGCGCTCCCAGCAGGGCAGGAACCGGCACCGCGATGTCCTTGGTCGGCGTCAGCGTCAACCCGACGATGCGGCCGCCGGCGGCGCGTGTCTGCACCTTCTTGGTCACCTCGGTGCGCGAGGCGACCGCGAGCAGCGCCCTCTCGATGTCGGCCGCAATCGCCGCCGACTCGGTCGGCAGGCGGCCCAGCGATTCAGCGATGGCGCCACGCACATCAGCCTCGCGCTCTCCGACCAGGCGCTGCAGCAGGCGGTCCCGCACGGCGCGCACCGCCTCCACCTCTCTCCCCGCGCACTGCGCGAGGGCGTTGGCCGCTTCGGCGCGCACGGCAGGAGCCTGCGCCTCGAGGAGAGGGAGGAGATGCGTCACCACCTCCGGCCTCTCGAGACGGCCGAGCGCTCGCACGGCGTCCGCCTGAAGCGGCGACGAGGGCATGGAGGCCACGCGGATCAACAACTGCAGTTGGTCTGCAGTGGCGGCCCGCGCGTCCTCCGCCTGGATGACGGCCACGCGGGTGACGCCGGCACCGGCGCCGCGATCCTGGCTGACGGACGACACGGCGCCGAGAGAAATCGTGGTGGTGATGACAGCCGCGATCAGAAGGGGTCGCATATGCGGCCGATCGTGGGCGCTCGGCTGGCGGTTGTCAACGGTCTGACCTCGAACTGCGAGGCCTCGAACCGGGCGGGTCACCGGCGGGGACGGCGGTCCTCCCGTGACTTTCCCGAGTACTCCAGCATCTGCGCGGTGAAATCCATCGGGTAGGAGATCGCGACGTCCGTCACCAGTCCCGCGTCGTCGCGCACGAGCTCCAGGCGGGGCATGACGAAGCCGGTGTACGACGCGAGGTTGAGCTCTTCCACCCGCACGACGATCTCGTCCCTCAGCGCCGGGTCGAAGTGAATGCCGTAGGTGTCGAACAGCGCCTTCGCCGCGTCGTAATCGCCTGTGGCCTTGATCCGCTGCACCTCGGCCAGCAACCGGCCCACGCCCTCGCGGAACGCCGCGGCATTCTTCATCACGTGGAACGTCTTCCCCTCGCGCATGCGCACGTCGATCGCCGTCGTGTTGGCGATCAGCCAGTGCACCACCATCTGGCGGTTGCGCATGTGGTCTTCTTCGATCTGCGACCCTTCCCGCATGCGCCTCAGCTGCACGAGCGCGTTCCGCGAGTACGCCTCGTACTGCGCCAGCACGATCTCGGCGTGGCTTTCGGCCGGAACCAGGCCCAGATCGACGATCTTCGGGTCGGGCAGGAAGTACAGGCCCACCAGGTCGGCTCGGGCCTCCTCGAGCGCTGAGAAATGCTCGCGGAGAAACGCCTGCGGGTTTCCCTTCAGGCGCTCCTCGATTCGCCCCGAGCCGTGGCCGATTACCTCGTGCATGTTGGTGAGCAACTCGCTCGCAAACGCGCCCCACGTCTCGGCCCGCTCGGTCTCATCGGGCGTCCACGAGAACTCGCTGCGGAACCCGCGCGGCGTGGACTTCTCGTGGGCGTCGGCCACGTTGGCGAGCGACACCGACTTGCTCCCGTGCCGTTCGCGCACGTGCTGGTCATTCGGCAGGTTGATCCCGATCGGGGTGACCGGGCCGGCATGACCCGTTTCCACCACGACCTCAACCGCGTTGCCGGTCACCCCCGTGACGCCCTGCTTGCGGTAGGCGGGATCCCACGGCATGTGGTCCTCGAACCACTGTGCCTCGCGCGCCAGCGTCCGGATGGCCTCGGTCTTGTCGTGGTTGACGTAGTAGACCAGCCCCTCCCAGGCGCCCTTCATCCCCCGCGCGTCGAGATACACCTCGATGAACCCGTTGATCGTGTCCACCGGCGACGAACGGTCCGACACCCACGCGATGTCGTACGCCTCCCGGTCCTTGTCCTCGCCGGTCCGGTAGTACTTCACGAGCGCGGCCAGCGCCTTGGCCATCGTCTGGGTTGCGTACGGAATCGCCGTCTCGAGATGGCCGATGATGGCGGCGATCTCCTTCCCGTAACGACCCTCGAGGCGATAGACTTCCTCGACGAGCCGGTCGCCCGAACGGACCAGCCGCGAGTTCAGGCCGTACCGTTCCTCGAACCCCTCGAGGTCCGCCATCGTCACGCCCTGGTACAAGTTGTTCGCACTGGCGTCCAGGATGTCACGCCCGGCGCCTGGCGTCTTGCTGGTGCAGATCGACTCGAACGACAGGTCGAAGAACAGCGGCTCCATGCGCCTGAGCATGTCGTCGAGCGATTCCCCTTCGTGCACCGGAAAGCGCGCGCCGTGGCTGGCCGCCTGGTGGGCGGCGCCCCGGAGAGCGTCAGGCGTGCACGTCAGGAGGAACTTCCTCGCGGTCAGGTTGTTGAAAGGGCCGATGTTGATCCAGAAGAGTTTCGTGTAGCGCAGGATCTCGGCGAGCGCCTCCGCGTCGATTCCGGCCGGGTGCGTCACGATCTCTTCGAGCACCGCGCGCATCTCGAGGTTGTGCGCATAGCGCTGGTCGAAGAAGATGTCGCGCCCCGCCAGCGCGGCATGGTAGAGGTGCCAGACGAGGAGTTTCTCGCGAAGCGGCAGCGCCGAAAAGCCATCGGCATAGAGCTGGGCGATGGCCGCTTCACCGACACGTTCGAGCAAGTAGGGACGGTCGGACATGTGGGGTCGCGCCAGTGACGTTTATGGAAGTTCCAGAGCCTGGAGGTAGTCGGGTACGACCACCGACCAGCGGAGTTCGTCACGGATTCTTCCGGCAAACGCGTCGGCCGCGTCGGGCTCGCCGTGGACCACGCACGTCAGCTTCGGCGGACGGCTGAACCCCTCGAGCCACCGCATCAGCTCGTCGGCGTCGGCGTGCGCCGACATCGAGTGGATCTGTGCGACTTGCGCGCTCACCTGCACCATCGCGCCGTGGATCTTGATTTCGCGTTCACCCTCGAGGAGCTTCCGCCCGCGCGTGCCGACCGCCTGGAACCCGGTGAAGAGGACCGTGTTGCGCGGGTTGGGGAGCGCCGCCTTCAGATGGCTCAGCACCCGCCCGCCGGTCGCCATGCCGCTCGACGAGACGATGACCGCGGGAAGACGCGATCCGGCCAGCTCTGCGGACTGGCGGGGCGTCGTGATCGTCTGGAACCGCTTCGTCATGAACGCCGACACCTGGCCGCGCGCCGACGTGATGTCGGGGTCCAGCTCGTTGGCGCGCTGCGAGTACTGCTTCAGGGCTTCGAGCGCCATCGGGCTGTCGAGGAACACGGGCACGACCGGGATTCGGCCTGCATCCTCGAGCTTCTTCAGCCAGTAGATCACTTCCTCCACCCGACCGATCGCGAACGCGGGGATGATGACTTTCCCGCCGCGGTTGATCGTCTCCGAGACGACCTGGGCCAGCGCCTCGCCGTCGTTGTCCGGCTCGTGCACCCGGTCGCCGTAGGTCGATTCGACCACCAGCGTGTCCGCGGTGCTCAGCGGCAGCGGATCGGGCAGGACCGGCCGGCCGTAGCGCCCGATGTCGCCGCTGAAGACGACCTCGCGGCCGCCATCGACATCGAGCCCGAGCAGGGCAAAGGCTGATCCGAGCAGGTGGCCCGAGTTCACGAATCGCACGGTCACGCCGTCGGTCACGGGCACCGGCCGGCCGAATCCAACCAGCTGCAGGTTGGCCAGCACACGGTAGGCGTCGGCCTCGGTGAAGAGCGGAAGTGCGGGGCTGTGCTTCGAGTAGCCTTGCCGGTTCGCCTCGCGCGCGTCTTCTTCAGCGATTCGCCCGGCGTCGGGCAGCACGATCTTGCAGAGGTCAGCGGTGCCCGGCGTACAGAAGACGCGGCCTCGGTAGCCCTCGGCAAACAACCGCGGGAGGAATCCGCAGTGGTCGATATGGGCGTGGGTCAGGACGACCGCGTGAATGCTGTCGGCCGGAACGGGCAGTGGCTGCCAGTTGCGTTGCCGGAGTTCCTTGAGGCCCTGGAACAGACCGCAGTCAACGAGCACCCGGCGGTCGTTCACTTCCAGCAGGTGCTTCGACCCGGTGACGGTGCGAGCCGCGCCAAGAAAGGTCAAAGAAGGCATGGGCCACTATATCCCGAAAATTCCCACCTGGCCGCCGGTGTGCCAGAAGAGCACTGTCTGGTCGGCCGCGATGCGGCCTTCGCGGATCCACCCGATCATCCCCGCCAGCGCTTTCGCGGTGTAGGTGTGGTCCACCACCAGCGCCTCGCTGCTCGCCAGCAGCGCCTGGGCTTCGCGCGAGGCGGCGCTCGGCACTCCGTACCCGTCGCCGATGAACCGGTCGTCCGCTTCGATCGGGCGCGACAGCGCGAGGGCCCGGCCATCGACACCGAGCAGTCCGCCGATGCCCTCGATGATCGCTCCCACGGTGGACTGAATCCCCGCAACGCTCTCGTCCGCGCTGATCCCGATCACTCTCGTCGCCAGCTGATACAGCGAGCATCCGGCGACCAGCCCGGCCTGCGTGCCGCCGGACGAGGTCGAATGGAAGATGTAGTCGGGCGGGGACGGCAACTGCGCCACCATCTCGCCGACCGCCCGGACGAAGCCGAGCGCGCCGAGCGGGGTGGACGCGCCAAGCGGGATGACCGACGGCCGGCCGCCCTGCGCACGCCACGCCGAGGCGACGTCTTCCATGGCGGGCGCCCGCTCCTCGCGCGACGCCACATAGCGAACCTCCGCGCCGAAGAGCGAATCGAGGAGCGCGTTTCCCGACAACCGCTCTGGCGGCGTGCCGTTGGCGACGATCACGCAGCGCATCCCGAGGCGGGCGGCGGCCGCTGCCGTCACGCGGCAGTGGTTCGACTGCACCCCTCCCGTGGTGATCAACAGGTCCGCGCCATCCGCCCGCGCGCGTGCGGTCACCATCTCGATCTTCCGGACCTTGTTCCCGCCAAACCCGAACGAGATCGCATCGTCCCGCTTGATGAGCAGGCGCGGAGCGCTGAGGATGGCCGCCCGGAAACGGGCGACTTCCTCGATCGGCGTCGGGTAGTGGGCGAGAGACACTGACGGGACGGCGTACAGGGCGGCAAGCGCCTGACGGTCGGGTTGTGGCATCGGGCGGTATTGTATACTCACGCCATCGTTCCGAGATCTCACCTTTTCGAAGGGAAGCCATCTTTCGTGAGCCTGTTCCTCGACTCGCTGCGTTCCGGCACACTCTTCGTCGCCGCCGAACTTCGTCCGCCCCGCGCCGAACTGGCGTCGGCCGACGGCATGGATGCCTGGATCGACACCTACCACGCGGTTCGCACGCTGACCTCGCGCAACACCTTCGTGTTCCTCACCGACAGCGCCGTGGGCGTGCCCGAGGAGGACAACCTCCGCCATCTCATTGTCAACCTCGGTGACGATGCGCCGCTCGATCGCGTGGTGCCGTTCCTGACGTCGAAGCATCCGCTCGACGACTGCCTGGCCTACGCCGACCGCGCGAACCAGCACGGGTTCCAGTCGCTCGTGGTGCTCGGCGGGGACCGGCGCGTGGGCGTCCCGCGGTCCGTGGAGCACGCGTGGCAACTGCGGCAGCAGATCCGCGGGCGCAGCCCTGACCTGGCGCTGGGCGGGTGGGTCAATCCCTACCGCGACGGGGTTCGGCAGGTGGACTACCTTGTCGATCGCGAGTTCACCGGAGAGTTCTACCTGACGCAGGTGGTGTCGCACCACGACCCGGCACCCGTCGAACGCTTCATGAACGAGGCTGACCGGCGCGGGGTCCAGATGCCCGGCGTGTTCGGCGTCTTCTATTTCCGCAGCGCCAACGCGCGGACGCTCTCGATTCTCCAGGACTTCATCCCGGTGCCGGCCGAGGCGCTGGCGCGGGAATTCGGCGACGGCGCATCGCCTGAGGAGGTCTGCGCTCGCACGATTCGGACTATGATCGAACTGGGCGCCCGGCGGTTCTACGTGAGCAACCTGCCACTGCGACGCACGCACGAGACGCTGACCGCGATCCTGCAACTCGTCGGGGTGACGACGGGGAGATCGGGGGCTAGGGACTAGGGATTAGGGACCAGGGATCAGGGAGAACAACCGATGACGATAGGACACCTGTCACGATACGCCGCCGTAGTCTGTGTCTCGCTGGTGCTGCTGTCCGGACGCGTGATGGCCCAGGCGCAACAGCCGCCAGCCACGAGACCCGCGCCCATCCAGCGGCTGCAGTCGGCGATCGAGCGCATCACCACCAGTGTGAGCGCCACGTGGGGCATCTACATCAAGTCGCTCGACACGGGCGAGGAAATTGCCATCAACGCCGACAGGCAGATGGACACGATGAGCGTGATCAAGATCCCGCTCATGGCCGAGGTGTTCCAGCAGATCAAGGATGGGACATTCGCGCTGACCGACAAGTACACGTTGATGAAAGAGGACATCCTCCCGGGAACGGGCGTCATGCGGAGCCTCGATCCGGGCGACACTTTTACCGTCAAGGATCTCCTCACGCTGATGATCATCGTGTCGGACAACACGGCAACGGACGTGCTCTATCGGATGGCCGGCGGCCCGGAAGCGGTCAACAAGCGGATGCAGGCGCTCGGACTGAAGCAGACGGTGGCGCCGGCGCCGGCCCGCGCGTGGTTCGACGCGCTCAACGCGTCGCGTGACCCTGCGCAGTTCCACCGCGACGCCAAACACCCGTACGGGCTCTCGACACCGCACGAGATCGGCCAACTGCTCGAGATGATGGAGAAGGGCACCTTGGTGGACAAGCCCTCGTCCGATCTGATGCTGCAGATGATGCGCGGCCAGCTCTATCGCACACGCATCCCACGATACGTGAGCGGTTTCCGCGTCCCGCACAAGACCGGAGACTTCCTGCCCTACATCGGGAACGACGTCGGCGTCCTCGAAGGCGCCGGCCAGTCCGGGCAGCGGATCATCGTGAGCATTTTCACGGCCAACCACTTCGGCTCGGAAGAACGGCTCGAGGAAGCCATCGGCCGCGTCGCCGAACAGGTGGCCAACTACTTTGCCTATCGTCAGTAGGTGACCCGATTCAGTTCCTCCGCTGCCTCGATCGCGAGATGAGATGTCTCACTACCTCGATTCGGTTCCGTTCTCCGGCATCATCCGCATCCGCGACCTGATGTACGCCGTCGAGCGGCCATTCAGGCTGGACCAGGGCGACGTCAGCTTTGACGCGCCGGACTCGGTGAAGGCCGCGATGGCGAAGGCGATCGCCGACAACCGATCGCATTACCTGCAGACCGCCGGCCTGCCGCGCCTGCAGGAACTGCTCGCGGAGAAGCTTCGCAGGAAGAATGGCATCGCGGTCGGCTCGCCCGACGAAGTCCTCGTCACCAACGGCGGCATCCACGCCCTCTACATCCTGTTCCAGGCGCTGCTCGATCCCGGAGACGAGGTGATCATCCCAGACCCACAGTGGCCGCCCACATCGGGCACCATCCTCTCCGCGCGCGGCACCATCGTCCGCTGCCCGCTGCACGAACAGATGGGATGGCGACTGGATGTCGATGAACTGGCGGAGCAGGTCACGCCGAGGACGCGCGTCATCTACTTGAACTCGCCGCACAACCCAACGGGAGGCGTGGTGACGCGGGAGGACCTGGAGGCAATCGCCGCGCTGGCGGACAAGCACGGCCTGTGGATCGTCTCGGACGAAGCCTACGAGGATGTGGTCTTCGACGTCGAGCACGTCAGCGTGGCATCGATCGCCGGCATCTACTCGCGTACGGTGCCCGTCTACACGTTCAGCAAGTCGTATGCGATGACCGGTCTCCGGCTCGGATACATGGCCATTGCCGATGCCGCACTGCGCGACCGCGTTCGCAAAGTGCTCTTTTTCACGACCAGCAACGTATCGTCGGTGGTGCAATACGGCGGGATCGGCGCGCTCGAGGGATCGCAGGACGTCGTCGAGCAGTACCGCGTGGAACTGCAGGCACGGCGTGACCTGTTCTACGCGGGTGTCGAAACGCTGGGAGGATTCCTCTCCGGGCGCCCGCCCAGTGGAGCATTCTACGCGTTCCTCCGGTTCGACCCGGGCTGGAAAGCGCGCCGCGCCACGCCGTCAGACACGCGGACCGCCCCGGGCCATGTCTCCGCGACGACGCCCAAGAATGGCGAGGTGTCCCCGTCGTGGGAGCTGACCGAGTACCTCATCTCCGCAGGCCGGATCGGGTGCATCCCTGGCGCCGACTTCGGCCCCCTCGGCGAGGGCTATCTGCGCTTCTGTTTTGCCCGCGAGCGCCCAGAACTGGAGGGCGCCATTGAGTCGTTGCGACGGCTCTTCCGATGATCCCTGATCCCTGTTACTTCAGGTGCCGGCCTCCGTCCACGCGGATGATCTCGCCCGTGATGAAGTCGGTCTCGATCAAGGCGACCACGGCCTTCGCGATCTCTGCCCCGCCACCCCACCGCCCGAGCGGCGTCGCCTTCTCCACCGCCTCGAGCTCATCGTCTTCGAGGTCGGGCGGGGCGAGAATCGGTCCGGGCGCCACCGCGTTCACCAGGATCTGGTCGGCCGCCAGTTCAAACGCAAGCGCCTCGGTCAGCCCCATCACAGCCTTCTTCGCGACGTAATACGCCAGGTAACCGCTGTACCGCGGCCTCTGGCTCACCGCCAGCCAGTCGGAGAAGTTGACGATGCGGCCGCCGCCCGCGGCTCGCATGTGGGGAATCGCCGCACGCGCGCAGAGGAACGCCGACTTGAGGTCCACGTCGAGACTCGCCTGCAGATCGTCACCGCTCATGCTGTCGAGCGGGATCGATCGGTAGATGGACGCCATGTTGACGAGCACGTCCAGGCGGCCCAGCTCGGCGACGGTCGCCGCCACGAGCGCCTCGCACTCGTCGGCACGGGAGACGTTTGCCTGCCAGATCATCGCCCTGCGCCCCGCGCCGCGCACGGCCTCGGCCGTCGTTTCGGCTTCTGCCCGCGACTGGTGGTAGCTGAGCGCCATATCCGCCCCTCGCTGCGCCAGCGCGACCGCCACGGTCGAGCCGATTCGCTTCCCTCCGGTCAACAGGACAACGCGGTCTTTGAGATCCATGTCGCTCTCCCGCCAGCTACCCTTCGTCTTTCAAGTCCAGCCCAAACCGTTCCGCCATCCGGTAGAGCGTGCGGCGGTCGATGCCCATGACCTCTGCTGCCTTCGTGCGGTTTCCTCCAACGCTTTCCAGCACGTGCAGCAGGTAGCGACGCTCGATCTCTTCGAGCGGTGGCAGGCCGATGAAGAGGCGATCGCCCAGCCCGGGCGGCGTGCCGTGAAACGCCGGCGGGAGGTCGCTCACATCGATGACGCCGCCGCGGCTGAACAGCACCACGCGCTCCACGGTGTTTTCGAGCTCGCGGACGTTACCCGGCCAGGCGTAGGCCGTCAGCGCATCCAGGGCCGCCGGCGACACTTCCACCTGCCAACCCGCGCGGCTGCACGCGTTCAGCAGGAACTGGCCCACCAGCAACGGGATGTCCGCCCGGCGGTCGCGCAGCGGTGGCACGTGGATGACGATGACGCTGAGGCGGTAGAACAGATCCTGCCTGAACCGCTGCTCGGCCACCTCCTTCTCGAGCTCGACGTTGGTCGCCGCCACGACGCGCACGTCCACCCTGGTCGGCCGGCTGGCGCCCACCGGGCGGAACTCGCCCTCCTCGAGCACGCGCAGCAGCTTCACCTGCAGGGCGGGCGATGTTGCACTAATCTCGTCGAGGAAGACCGTGCCGCCGTTGGCCTGCTCGAAGAGCCCCTTGGTGTCGCTCACCGCACCGGTGAACGAGCCGCGCACGTGGCCAAAGAGCTCCGACTCGAGCAGGCTCTCGGTGATCGCGCCGCAGTTGACCGGCACGAAGGGGCGGTTGGCTCGCCGGCCATGGGCGTGGACGGCCTTCGCCACCAGCTCCTTGCCAGTGCCGCTCTCTCCGACGATCAGCACCGGGACGGCAGCGTCGGCCGCGTGGGCGATCTGCTTGTAGACGGCGAGCATCGGCGCGGTGCGTCCGAGCAACCCCGGAGGACGGATGTCCCGCGACGGCGCCGGGTGCCCCGCTGGCGCGCCCGTCTGCGCCAGCGCGCGCTCGACCGTCGCCTTCACTTCATTGATGTTGAACGGCTTGCTGATGTAGTCGAAGGCGCCGGCGCGGACGGCGTCGATCGCGGTTTCGAGCGTGCCAAACCCGCTGATCAGCAGCACATGCCCCTGCGGGCTCGACTCGCGGAACGCCCGAAGGATGTCGAGGCCCGACTGCTCGGCGTTCAGGTTGATGTCGGAGATCACCAGGTCGAACGCGTGGTCGCGCACCAGGGCCAGCGCGGACCGCGGTTCGTAGGCCGACTCGATTTCCCTGTCGGGTTGTTCGAGCAGGTCGGCCATGAACCGGCACGTCTCGCGGTCGTCGTCGACGATCAGGATTTTCGGCATCTCGGGTTCTGCGTACCCACGACATTCAACCACAAAGAAGACAAAGACCACGGAGAGAGAGAGACAAACCGGCGCAACGCGTCTTCGGCTCGCCCCCGGTCGAAGCCCCGCGCGGTTCGGGCATTTTCTCCGTGTGCCTCCGTGAACTCCGTGGTGGCCTCCGCTCTGCGTTCGTCACGTCGTCGGGTGCGCGTCGGGCTGATGCGCGGGCGCGGCCGGCAATTCGATCGTGAAGATCGACCCGACGCCCACTTCGCTCTTCGCGGTGATCGTCCCACCGTGGCCGGCCACCACGTCGCGCGTGATGCTGAGGCCGAGGCCCGTGCCGCGTCCCGCCTCCTTGGTGGTCACCCATGGCTCGAAGATCTGCGGCAGCAGGTCGGGCGCGATGCCCGTCCCGGTGTCTGCCACCTGGATGCGCACGTTCCCATCCGGTGTTGGCGCCACAGTGATCGACGTCACGCCGCCCGACGGCATCGCGTCGAGGCTGTTGGTGACGAGGTTCAGCAGCGCCAGCTCGAGCTGCACCCTGTCGGCCATCACCAGCGGGACATCGGCCGCGGTCAGGTCGAGTGTCACGCCCTGCGCGTCGAGCTTGGGCCGCGCCATGTCCGACACGCGCTTCACCAGGTCCGCCAGGTCCGACTCCTCCTTCGGGACCGGCCGCCTCGCATGATCGAGCATGGTCCGCACGATCGACGTGACCTTCGCGATCTGCTCCTGCACGATTGCGAGGCGTCGCGTCACGCGCGAGTTGACGCCCTCTTCCTCGCGGATCAGCTGCACGTAGCCGGAGATCAGGTTCAGCGGCGTGCCCACCTGGTGCGCCACACTGGCCGCCATGTGGCCGACGGCCGCCATCTGGTCGGCGCGCGCCAGCGCCTCGCGCAAGGCGAACACGCGCTCGTAGCTCTCCACCAGTTCCACGTTCGTCGCGCGCAGCTCGCTGGTCGCCTCGCGCACCCGTTCCTGCAGCGCGACGTTGAACCCTTCCATCTCGGCCAGCATCTCGTTCAGGCCCAGCGCCACCGCGCCGATCTCGTCGTTGCGAAAGACGGGCGCACGGGCCCCCAAGTCGCTCGCCCTGACGCGCTGCATCGTCTTGCGGATGCCGGAAATCGGCTTGTGCACCATCCGGCGCATCAAAAGGTCGAGCACGAGCGTCATCAGGATGACGGCCGCGGGCACGAACCAGAGGACAATAGTGCGGCCCTGGCGGCGAAGCTCCTGGACCGACGCCAGCGAATAGGTGACGACAACCGCGCCCCAGACCCGGCCGTCGCGCTTGGTGGGCACGCCAATCAGGTGGATCTGCTTGACCGGCTCGGACGTCACGATCTCGTCGCGTGTCATGGCCTGGCGCGCCAGCGCCAGCCAGTCGCGCCCCTCGGCCGAGGAGGTGCTGGCGACGACCGTCGGCTCGTTGTTCTCGACCGTCACCACGAGGATGGCGCGGATCGACGGGAAGGCGTAGGTGAACTCCCGGAGGCTGTCGGCCAGGTCCTCGCGCTTCGACGGCTCCTCTCCCACCTCGATGTCGTCGGCAACCGCCTGGCCCGTCGATCGCGCAATCTCCACCAGGTCGGCGGTGATGCTCGCCTCGAACACCCGGAGCTCCCAGTAGCCCGCCGCGCCGACCACCACGGTGAGGATCAGGGCGACGAGCAGGGGCAGCCGAATCCGAAGGGATACGAGCAAGTCCGCCACGCTGGGGCGCAATTGCGGGTCTCCGCCGGCCTGGCCATTCGTGGGAGGAGTCATGTAAGTCGCTGCGCGAGAGTAATTTACTTCATTGTAAGCAACCGTGGCCAGCCTGGCACGCGCTTTGTGAATGCAAGGGGTACCGCGCCTATTTTTGGTGGCGGCATCAAAGGTTACTCAAACATCACTGGAGGCTTTCCAATGCGTCGTCTATTCACTGTTCTGACCGTTGCGTTCGCTGTTGTGTCGTTCAGCTCGATGGTGTCTGCCCAGGCCGCGACCCAGACCCAGAAGCCCAAGGTTGCTGCCGTGAAGGTGGCCACGCCGGCCGCTCTGTCCGCGAGCGGCAAGGTGGTGACGTTCGTCGAGGCGACCCAGATCCTGACCGTGACCACCAAGGACGGCGACAAGGAGTTCACGCTGGCTGCTGATGCCAAGATCATGGTGGGCGCGAAGGCGGCGGTGGCCGGCGACCTGGTGGCTGGCAAGAACGTCAAGGTGACCTACGCGACGGTGGACGGCAAGCACGTGGCGTCGAAGGTCACGATCGCGGCCGAGAAGAAGTAGGTCTGCGGTTCCTGCGGTTCAACGGTCCTCGGACCAGCTTCCCGTGATGGACGCGCCGGTCTCCTGGGTAGGAGACCGGCGCGTCGGACCGCCGGGTTGTCTGGGTTTCGAGGGCCGTTTTGCTTGTACGTCGGAACGCCGCCATTTGTGCTAGATTCCCGAAATGGCCATTCGCACCGAACTCACGCTTCGTCTGCAGAACAACCCGGGCACGTTGGCCCGGGTGTGCCAGTTGGTCGCCGAAGAGCACATCAACATCATCGCGATCAACCTGGCCGGCCCGCTCGTCGTGCGGATGGTCGTGGACAACCCCACGCACGCGGCCGGCGTACTCCGGGAGCACAACTATCAGGTCGAGGAACGCGACGTGATCTACACGACTGCTCCGAACGACTCGGGCGCACTGCTGCGCGTCGCCCGCCTGATCGCCGAAGCCGGGATCAACATGGAGTATCTGTACGCGACGGCGATTGAAGGGCAGCCGATGGCAAGCCTGGTCGTGGGAGTGCCGGACGCGGAACGTGCGGCGGCCGCGGCGGGACTGTAGACGGATCTCGCCTCTCGGACTTTCGACTCTCGCGCGAAAGGACAGGTCCCGAAAAGACCGAAGGGCCGAGCGTCGGTTCCCCTGTCCCGACGTCGACCCCTCACCTACGATGCGATGGCGCTCCATTCAGCACCCGAGCGCTGAGAGCCGTCCTACACCAATACCTTGATCACCACGCGGCGATTCTTCGCGCGGCCGTCCCTGGTCTTGTTCGGCGCGATCGGCTTATCGGGGCCGTAGCTGATCACGTTGATCCGGTGGAGCGGAATCTGGTGCTCCATGTAGAGGTAGCGCTTGACCGACTCCGCCCGTTCGAGGCCGAGCTTCTCGTTGTAGGCCTTGTCGCCGACGTTGTCAGTGTAGCCTTCCACCTCGATGTAGGCGCCGTTCGGATTCGACTTGAGCTGCTTCACCACCTCATCGAGCCGCGCCTTCGCCTCGTCCGGCAGCTTCGCCTGGCCGAACTTGAAGTTCCCCTGGTCTTCGCTCAGCGTCACTTCGTAGATGATCCGCTTGGTCGCCTTGTCCACCGCGTCAGCCTTGCTGCCCGCTGTGTCGGCCGCCGAGCGCGCGTTGGTTGCCACGTCGTTCGCGGCCGTAGCGTGCTGATCGACCTGGACGATCTTCTGGTTGGCCTCGTTGATCGCCGCCTCGTTCTTACGGGTCCGCTCCTGCGTTTCCTCGACCGACTTGGAAACGGATTCCACCTTGTCGTTGACCGCGCCCACTCGGTTGCGAACGAATCCCTTGGTCGCGCACGCGGTCGTGCTGCCGGCCGCCAGTGCCGCCACGGATAATGCCAGAACGAACTTCCTCATGATCTGCCTCCCTTGAAACTAGCGACTTGCGCTCTCGAGACTTCCGGTTCTTGGTTGACCCGCGATGTAGCCGCTGCGCGCCCTCACGACCAGCTGACGTCCGCGTGCGCGCACCTCGATCGGGTGCCACCCGGGCGGGCTGGCTGGTTCGAAGGCGAGCAGGTACTGATGGCGGAGCTCATCGACAATCTGACGCGCGGCCTGGCTCGTCTCCGTGGGCGCGCTCGTGACGAACAACTCCCCCCCGGTCCAGCGCGCCAGGTCGGCCAGGTCACCGACCGGGACGGGACGCTCGCTGTTCACCGCCGTCGCCGCCCCCACGTGATCGAGCGGTGAAACGACGGCCAGGATATAGACGGGGACATCGATCGAACTCGCGATCCCCGAGACGTCGGAAGCCGAGAGCCGGCTGTTGTTGTCGATGCCGTCGGTCAGCACGATCACGGCGCGGTGCGCGTTCGGACGAGTGGCCAGTTCCTTCGCGGTGGCCGCGATGGCGTCGTGCAGCGAAGTCATCCCGAATGGGGCGAGTCCAAACAGCGACCGTTCGAGCGACGCGTCGTCCTTGTAGGTCGCGAACGGCTGCAGGAGACTCAGCCCGGTGTCGAACGAGAAGACCGACAATTCATCACGGCCGACCTGCAGCCACGCCAGGACGTGCCGCGCCGCGCGCCGCGCGGCTTCGATCTTCGCGGCCACCTGCATGCTCCCGCTCACGTCGAACAACAGGGCGACGCTCACGGCCGCCTGCTCCGCTCTGAAGCCGGTGATCGGCCGACGCTCGCCCTGGTCGAGCAGTTCAAAATCGGCACGGGTGAGGTCGGTCACAACCCTCCCCTTCTGATCGCGCACCACCGCGCTGACGGTGACCAAGTCCACCCCGCTGCGGAAGGTGGCGCCCGTTGGCGCTGCCACGCTCGGGGTCTGCCCCGCCGCCGTCTGGCTGCCAAGCAACGTAAGCACGATTAAGAACGTCGGGAAACATCGCATCCGTCGACTCACTATAGCAAACGCCTCGCCATGATATCAACCTATTGATTAATAAGATCTTATCGTATTGCCTCTTGGTAGAGGCACGAGCTCTGTCCTTGGTGTCGCGTAATAATTACACGGTTGAGCTGTAAGAGCCAGTTCGAGGGTGTAAAGAGTGCTCGATTGGGGCTTCTGCACCGTGCACGGTTGATCGGCCAGTTCATCGTCGGCAAAAGCCCTTGACACATTTCTGCCAGAGGCTGGCACAACCCTTGTGAGTACATCAGCTTAGGAAGCCAAAACCGCCGGAAAGTCGCCCCAGGGGAAGCACAAAGATGCTGTCTCGGTGGATATTCAACCAATCGAGGGAATCCCGATTCGGCAACGGGGTGGTGCTGGCGTTCCTCCTCGTCCAAGCGCTGGACGGGGTGCTGACCTACGTCGGGCTGGCGTCGATCGGACGGGCCGCCGAGGGGAATCCTCTGTTGGGCGGCCTGATGGCGATGTTCGGCCTGGTGCCGGCGCTTGCTAGCGCGAAGCTCGTCGCCGGTTCGCTGGGAATCGTCCTCCACCTCTTCGGCACGCACCGGCTCATCGCGGTCCTCACCGCGATCTACGTCGGGGCCGCGATCGTCCCCTGGGCGGTCATCATCGCGATGCTGTCGTAGATGCCCGGCGAACTCACGCCGCAGGGACCGTCTCTGTTGACTGGCCTGATGTCACCGACCCTTCTGCGTCCCGCCTTCGTCGCTCCGCGCCCTTCGACCTTGCTCAGGGCGTGGTGAGCCTGTCGAACCACGACTTCGGCGTGGCAGGCAGCACCGACCCGTCATCGTAAGTTCCGACTGCCCTATACGATCCCCAGTTCAATTCCGACCCGCTTGAGCGTGTCGAGCGCGTACTGCAGTTCGTCCGTGGTGTGCGCGGCGGTGACGATCGTCCGGAGGCGAGCCTTGCCACGCGGCACGATCGGAAACGCCATCCCCTGCGCGAACACGCCCTCCTCGAAGAGCCGCGCCGAGAAGTGCAGGGCAGCCGCCGATTCGCCCACGATGACCGGCGTGATCGGGCCGTCGCTGGCGCCGGTGTTGAAGCCGATCGCGTGCAGGCCCGCCTTGAAGAAGCGGGTGTTCTCCCACAGCCGCTCGATGATCTCAGGTTCCTCCATCAGCACGTCCACCGCGGCGATCGAGGCGGCCACCACGGCCGGCGGGGGCGACGTCGAGAAGATGAACGGGCGGGCGCGCTGGCGGAGGAAGTCGATGAGCGTCCTGCTGCCGGCGACGTAGCCGCCGAGCGTGCCGATCGCCTTCGAGAGCGTCCCCACCTGGATGTGCACGCGGCCGTGCATGCCGAAGTGATCCACTGTGCCCCGGCCGTTCCTGCCGAACACGCCGCTCGCGTGGGCGTCGTCCACCATCATGATGGCGCCGTATTCCTCGGCCACCTCGCACAGCGCGGCCACCGGTCCGAGGTCGCCGTCCATGCTGAAGACGCCGTCGGTGATGAGGAGTTTCCGCTGCGAGGCGGGCAACTCGCGGAGGATCTTCCGCGCGGCGCCGACGTCCTTGTGCGGAAACACCTTGATCGTGGCGCGGCTCAGCCGGCAGCCGTCGATGATGCTGGCGTGGTTCAGCTCGTCCGACACCACGACGTCCTCGCGGCCCAGCACCGACGACACCGTCCCGGCGTTCGCGGTGAACCCGCTCTGGAACACCACCACGGCCTCGGTCTGCTTGAAGGCCGCCAGGCGCTGCTCGAGCTCCTCGTGCAGGTCCATGGTGCCGGCGATCGGCCGGACCGACCCGGTTCCCACCCCGTATCGCTCGATGGCCTCGAGCGCCCGCTGCTTCAGCCTCGGATGGGTCGTCAGGCCCAGGTAGTTGTTGGACGAGAGGTTGACGACGCTGCGGCCGTCGATGGTGGCCGTGGCGGCCTGCGCGCCGCCGAGGATCCGGATGTCGAGCGCGCTGCCCTGTTCGCGCAACGCCTGGAGTTCCGCGCCGAGGTACCGCAAGGGATCGGTAGTCATCGGGCCGCAGTATAGCCGCGAACGGAGCCCACGGGCCATTCTGTTGTGCTAGACTGCGCCGCACCGGTTACCCCTCGCGGCCCGAGGCTGGATACGACACCGTGTTTGCCAAGCGCTCGGCGGCCATGTCGGCGATTCCCATCATCGGCGGTGAATCCCTGGAGGCATCTATGGAGTCAACGTTGTCCGGCGCCTTCGACTATCAGCAACTGCGGAACGACATCACCTGGGACGTCGCAGAACGAGAGCTGGGTCATACCGAAGGCGCGTCGATCAACATCGCGCACGCCTGCATCGACCGGCACGTCGAGGCGGGCCGGGGCGACAAGCTCGCGCTCGTGCACGAGAACCACGAGGGCGAGCTGCGGCGCTTCACCTATCGCGATCTCATGCTGCTCACCAACGGGTGGGCGGGATTCCTCCGCGGCCTTGGCATCAGGAACCTCGATCGCGTCTGCCTCTTCCTCGATCGCGTCCCCGAGCTCTACATCGGCTTCATGGGCATCCTGAAGGTTGGCGCGGTCGTCGAGCCGCTGTTCTCGGCGTTTGGAGAGGATGCGCTGCACTCGCGCATGGAGGACAGCGCAGCGGTCGCCATCATCACGCAGCGGAAGCACCTCGGGAAGGTGCGGCGCGTGCGCGATCGGGTCCCGTCGCTGAAGACGATCATCGTGATCGACCACGAGGAGGACGGCCGTCCGCTGCGCGACGGCGAGGTGGCCTACTCGATGTTGGCCAACCGCCTCGAGACGTTCAGCGTCTTCCGCGCGTACCCCGAGACGCCGAGCGTGCTGCACTACACCAGCGGCACCACCGGCAAGCCCAAGGGCGCGATGCACGTCCACGGCAGCATCTTCGCGCAGTACCTCACGACGAAGGTCGTCCTCGATCTGAAAGACGACGACATCTACTGGTGCACGGCGGACCCCGGCTGGGTGACGGGGACGAGCTACGGCATCATCGGGCCGTGGGCGCTTGGCGTGACGCAGGTCGTGGTCGACGCCGGCTTCTCGAGCGATCGCTGGTACCAGACGATCGACAATCACCGCATTACCGTCTGGTACACGGCGCCGACCGCGATCCGCATGTTGATGAAGGACGGCCTCGACCCGGTCAAACGCCACGATCACTCCAGCCTGCGCCACATGTGCAGCGTCGGGGAACCGCTGAACCCGGAGGCGGTGCGGTGGGGCCGCGAGGCGTTCGGCCTCGACTACCACGACACGTTCTGGCAAACCGAGACCGGCTCGATCATGATCACCAACCTGCCGGGGATGCCGGTGAAGCCCGGGAGCATGGGCCGGCCGTTCCCGGCGCTCGAGGCGGCGATCGTCGATCCGCGCAGCGGCGAGCCGATCACGAGCCCGGGCCGCGTCGGGCTGATCGCGCTCCGTCCGCCGTGGCCGAGCATGATGCGGACCTACTGGAACAACTCCGCCACCTACTACGGCAAGTTCCTGAACGGGTGGTACATCTGCGGCGACCAGGCGAGCCTCGATGCCGACGGCTACTTCTGGTTCTGCGGGCGCGACGACGACGTGATCAACACCGGCGGCCACCTGGTGGGGCCGTTCGAGATCGAGAGCGCGCTGCTCGAGCACGAAGCGGTCGCGGAGTCGGCCGCGATCGGCAAACCGGACCCGGTGAACATGGAAGTGGTGAAGGTCTTCGTGGCCCTCCGCCCGGGCTTCGCGCCGAGCGCGGACCTCGAACTGAGCATCATGAACCACGTGCGCAAGCGTCTGTCGCCGCTGGCGATGCCGCAAGAGATCGCATTCGTGGACAAGGTGCCGAAGACGCGCAGCGGCAAGATCCTGCGCCGGGTGCTGCGCGCCCAGGAGATGGGCCTGCCGACGGGCGACATCAGCACGATGGACGACAATTAGTCGGGAACTGCTCGCCACGCCGAAGTCGTGGTTCGACAGGCTCACCACGCCCTGAGCAAGGTCGAAGGGCGCCGGAACGACGAAGGCGGGACGATGAAGAGTCGGGGGCTGACGCAGAAGGGTCGGAGCTGACGCAGAGGGGTCGGGGGCTGACGCAGAAGGGTCGGAGCTGACGCAGAGGGATCGGGGACTGGCGCAGAAGGGTCGGAACTGACGATGAGGAGTCGGAATGCCTTTGGCGGCGACACCGTAGGGGCGACCGGCCGGTCGCCCGGATATCTGACGATGAAGGGTCGGACCTGACGCAGGGGGGTCGGAACATGCGGGCTCGCCGGGAGATGTGGGATGGCTCGCGCCCTTCGGCGAGCTCAGAGTCATCCGGAGCAGGGTCGAGGGGCGGCAAGCTCAGGGGAGCGACTGTCGGCAAAGGGATGAGCGGCAGGGGAGACGATCAGGCCGGATTTCACCATCGAGGCGCCGACCGACCTGTGGGCCCGCGGCACGGTTCTCAAGGCCATCTTCGCCGATCGGAAGAGCCCGATCGCGTATGGCTTCAACGCGGATCAGCTTCCCGTCTACTTCAGCCAGGTGCCGGTCGTCAACGCCGGCGGTGGCGGCGGGGGATTTGTCGGCGGTGGCGGCCGCGGCCGCGCCCAGATTCCGGGCGTCGGCATGAACCTGACGCCCAACGCGGTGCCCGAGACTCTTGCGACGATCGGTGCACCGCCAGCCCGGGCTGAAGCCGGAGGCGAAGGTCTCGGCGCGATGCTGGCCGGGCGTGGTGGAGCCGGCGGTGGGCGCGGAGGCGCGGGCGGTGGAGCTGATGTTGCGCGGCCGCGGGTCATCCTGCGGTTCCCGACCGATCCGAATGACATGCTGCTCAGCGGCGGACTTGTCGGCGGCCAGGCGCTTTCCGGCAGGTCCGTTGTGGTCGACGCGCCGGTCGCAACGGGACACATCGTGATGTTCGCGAATCGTCCCTTCTGGCGCTGATCTATCGGCGTCGTCGACGCAAGAGGCGCTAGGGGCTAGTCAGCAGGGGCGGTATGCCTCGCGAAGGCATCCGCTCCTACCAAACAACCACTCCCGGAGTAGAGCGGGAGTGGTTTCGTCCCTCTACCACTCGTGGCTTCCGCCTTCCGAATGACACTACAGCCATTTCTGAACAGGCTCTCAGGACTTCAGGGCGACCGTCATTGTCGGCGCAGCGTGAAGACGGCGACGCGATCGTCCGGCGCGAACCCGATTCGGAGCACCAGCGCTCGATTGGCGCAGACCAGTTGGTAGAGATAGACGCGGTCGTCACCGAGTTCCTTTCGCTCGAGCAGAACCGTCCGCTGGACTGGACCGGCGGTCTTTAGCTCGTCGGCGTAACGGCGCGGAGCGTCAGAAAAGAACCCAGCCCGCACGTAGGCGAACTGCTCGGGCGACAGCCTGCCATCGCGCACATCGTCGAGCAGCCGCAGAACCGTCCTGGTCACTCGCGGCTCGCGATCCTCGATCGGCTTCGGCTCCGGAACCGCAAGCGTGGGATTCAGAATCGCCGCAATGCCATCGGAGAACACCGCGGGATCCGCCTGCGCGAGATTCGCCAGGACAATGACGGACAGGTCGGCGCCGAGGAAGCGGGCAAACTCTGTCTTGAACCCCTGCCACGAGCCGCCGTGCTGATGGAGCGGCTTGCCGCCGCGTTCCTCGACCGCCCAGCCGAAGCCGTATGGATAGGTGCGACCACTCGTCAGCCGGACCGGTTCGAGGATCTGCTTCCAACTCTCCTCGCGAAGGACCTTACGCCCGCGCACGCCGGCGTCCCATGCGATCAGATCCCGAACCGAGAAGTAGAGCGACCCGTCAGCCGTCGTATTCAGGAGCGGTGCGACCCATTCCTGGTTCTTCAACTCCCCTTTCACGAGTCGATAGCCTGCCGCCCGGTGCGGGACGATGTCCGCCTCCGTGATTACGCGGGTCATCTTCATGCCGAGGGGCTTGAACACCGATTCCCCGAGCACCTCGCCGTAGAACTTCCCCGATACCTTGTGGATGATGATGCCGAGGAGCACGTACCCGGTGTTGCTGTAGTTCCAGCGTGATCCGGCGGGAAACTCGAGCTTCAGCGCGTACGCGCACTTCGCGAGATCGTCCTCGGTGTAGTCCTTGTGGTAGTCGAAGGTGCCGTCGGTGTAGTCCGGTATTCCCGATGTATGCGTGAGGAGATGGCGGACCGTAATCGAACGCCAGGTCTCAGGCCCGTCCGGAAAGAACTTCGTGATCTGATCGGAGAGGGCAAGCCTGCCCGCCTCCACCTGCAGCATCACGCCGGCGGAGGTGAACTGTTTGCCGAGCGAACCCGACTGAAAGATCGTGTCGGGCGTGACGGGCACGTCGTGCTCGACGTTCGCGAGGCCGTACCCCTGCGCCTTCATCACCGACCCGTCCTTTACGATGCCAATCGCCACGCCGGGTATGCGCTGCCGTGCCATTTCCGCCCGGACGAACTCATCGATCCGCCGATTGGTGCCCTCCTGAACCTGGGCCGCGGTTAGCCGAATGACGACGAGTGCGACAAGCAGACACACGACCGCCGACGCGATTCTGATCGGTCTGGATGCAGGCACCATCAGTCAACTCCCGTCGTTACGGCGCTTCGGCCAACGCGTACGACCACTCCCACGGCCACTCCCGGAATAGAGCGGGAGTGGTTTTCGCCGCTGAAGCTACGACGGTCGGCCGAAGCCTTGGCGAACGCGGAAGGGACAAGGCGAGATTACCCGACTCTGCCTCCCTGCGCCACTCCGGGCTGAGGAACATCACGCCTGTTCCTGAGACGCGGACCGCTTCAGGTAACTCGAAGAGCCGCCGTTCGCGGCAGCAGTAGCCGAGCACGCGGGCAAACGTCCCGTACGAACGCGGATGCGGCCGCGACTGCGCCGCGCGGCCCATCGGCGCGACGATAGTCACCATGGAACGACCGGCTCCGATTCGCCGCTCGTGGGTGACGCTGCGAGTTGGAGCACTGCACAACGCAGGGCCACATGCGAAAGGAGCTGATTATGAGCACGGTACGATGTGTTGGTCTCGATGTCCATGCTGAAACGATGGCCGTGGCCGTGGCGGAACCGGATGGCGAGGTGCGCTCGTTGGGAGTCATCCCTAACCGACCGGAGTCGATCCGAAAACTGTTGAAAAAGCTTGGCCCAGCTGAGTCGCTGCGGGTCTGTTACGAGGCGGGGCCGACTGGGTATGTGGTGTACTGGCCGTTGACGGCGCTGGGCGTGCGCTGCGAGGTGATCGCGCCGACGCTGGAGCCCGTAAAGGCCGGCGACCGCGTAAAAACGGATCGACGCGACGCCGAGAAACTCGCCCGCTGCTCTCGCGCGAGTGACTTGACGGCAGTGTGGGTGCCGGATGCGGCAGCACATAGAGCAGCTCCTCGTCCAGCTCCGAGCCGGCCGCGACAACCACCTGCGCTGTGCCGGCGAGGCGGGGCTCGAGGCCCCGCCCCCCGAACCCCGATCCCTGATCCCCGGGCCCCCGATCCCTACTTGAGCGAGATCTTCAGCCGGTAGACGTCGCCGGCGACGCTGGTCTCGATCGGGAACTTCATCTTCTCGAACACGCGCAGCATCGCCTCGTTCTCGCGCAGCACTTCGGCCGTAAAGCCGTGCAGCCCCTGCTTGCGCGCAATCTGCGTCAGGTGCGCCAGCAACTCCGTACCCACACCCTTGTTCTGGAAGCGGTCGGTTACGGCGAACGCGACATTCGCCGTCAGGCCGTCCTCCTCGATGTAGTACTCGGCCAGCCCCACCACCTCTGACCGCGCGCCCTCGTCCAGACACGCCAGGATCACCATCCCGCGCGTGTAGTCGATAGCCACGAATTCCTGCAGGCGCTCGTGGGGCATGTCGCGCCGCGGCGTCATGAAGCGGCGGTACATGCTCTGGTCCGACAGCGAGTAGAAGAAGTCCTTCAGCAGCGGCTCGTCGCTGATCTTCACCGGCCGCAGCATCAACGGCAGGCCCCTCTTCGTCGTCTTGTGCGTCTCGTGGTGCTCGGGGTACTCGCCGCGTTCGCCCGGCACGAATTCCTGGTCGCCGTAGACCAGATTGAGTCGCCGCGCCTCCTCCACCAACTGGTGTCGGAACGCCGGGTGCGCGATGGCGATCAGGTCCATGGCGCGCTCCCTGACGTTCTTGCCGTGGATGTGGGCGATGCCGTACTCCGTCACCACGTAGTGCACGTCGCCCCGGTTCAGCGTCACGCCCGCGCCCTCCGGGAGGAACGGCACGATTCGCGAAACGCTGCCGTCCTGCGCCGTGGACTGGAGCACCAGGATCGATTTCCCGCCCTTCGCCAGCACGGCGCCGCGCATGAAGTCGGCCTGCCCGCCGATCCCGCTGTAGAACGAGTGGCCGATCGACTCGGCCGTCGCCTGCCCGGTCAGATCGATCTGCAGCACGCTGTTGATCGCGCACATGTTGTCGTGCTGCGCGATGACGATCGGGCTGTTCGTGTAGTCGATCGTCTTGAACTCGATCGTGGGGTTCCCGTCGATGAAGTCGTACGTGTCGCGGCTGCCCATGCAGAACGACGTGATCGTCTTGCCGCGGTTGATCGTCTTGCGCGAGTTGTCGATCACGCCCCGGCGGATCAGGTCCACCAGCCCGTCGGTCAGCAGCTCGGTGTGCACGCCCAGGTGCTTCTTCCGGCCCAGCGCCGACATGATCGCGTTCGGCACGCTGCCGTACCCCACCTGGACCGTGTCGCCGTCCTCGACGATGCGCGCGACGTAGCGGCCGATGCGGGTGGCCATGGCGTCGGGGACATTCGAGCGGTATTCGAGCAGCGGCTCGTCGAACGGGATCACGTAGTCGACGTCGCTGATGTGCAGGAACCCGTCACCCTGGACGCGCGGCATCTGCGGGTTGACCTGGGCGATGACCAGCGACGCGCACCCGACGGCTGCCTTCACGATGTCCACCGCCACGCCGAGGCTGAGGAAGCCGTGGCGGTCGGGCAGCGACGTCTGGATGAGCGCGATGTCGATCGAGATGATCCGGCGGTTGAACAGGTCGGGAACCTGCGACAGGAAGATCGGCGTGTAGTCGGCGAGGCCGGCGTTGATGGCCGTGCGCGTGTTGTTCCCGATGAAGAAGGCGTTCAGCCGGAAGTTCGACTTCAGGCGCTCGTCGGTGTAAGGCGCCACGCCGAGCGTCCAGACCTGGATAATCTCGGCGTCGAAAAACGCCTTGGGGTGCGCCTTTACGTAGTCGGTCAGCGCCTGGACCAGGTGCTGGGGTTCGCCGCACGCGGTCCCGAGGAAGATCCGGTCGCCGCGCCGGATATGCGCGAACACCTCGTGTTCCGGCAGGAACTTGTCCGGATACTGCGCCTTCAGCCGGTCGAGCTCGCCGAGTCCTGGCACGCTCATCGCACGCTCCTCGCCCGCATTGTTCGCGAACGCAGACGTTCGCTCGGAATGCGTCGCCGTCATGGGGTCATTCGCCGTGGCCGCTTCGTCGCGGCGTCGAAGCGCCTCGACGGCGAGACCGGATAGAATGAAGTGGCCTCATTCTACATGGTGGCGTGGCCAGACTCCATTGCAGGGCGTGCGTGACACATGGACGCGATCGATCGATACGCGGGTGACCTCCTCGGCAGGGCGACAGTGGCCGCCCAGGCCTTTCGGCAATTCGACCAAGCCCAGGTGGACCTGATCGTCGAGGGGGTCTACCAGGCCGCGTGGCACGCGCGGGTCGATCTGGCCCGACAGGCCTTCGAGGAGACCGGCATGGGGATCCTCGAGGACAAGGTGATCAAGAACTCGTACGCGAGCCTCCTCGTGTACGAGGACATCCGCGCCCGTCGGACGGTCGGCGTGATCTGCCACGACCCGGTCCGCGGAATCAGCGAGGTCGCGCAGCCGCGGGGCCCGATCCTGGCGACGATCCCGGTGACCAACCCCACGTCCACCACGATCTTCAAGGCCCTGATCTGCATGAAGACCCGCAACCCGGTGATCTTCAGCCCGCACCGGGGCGCGCGGAAGTGCATCCGCGAGACCTCGCGGATCCTGGCCGAGGCGGCCGAACGTGCCGGGGCGCCCGCCGACGCCATCCAGTGCATCTCCCGGTCGCAGTCCGACTATTTCGAGCGCATCCTGCGGCACCCTCAGCTGGCCCTCATCCTCGCGACGGGCACCAGATCGGTCGTGCGGCTGGCACAGCAGTCGGGCACGCCCACGCTCGGCGTCGGCCCCGGCAACGTGCCGATCTACGTCCACCGCTCGGCCGACGTGCCGCTGGCCGCCAGCTCCATCGTCTTTTCGAAGACGTTCGACAACAGCACGATCTGCGGCAGCGAGCAGGCCATCGTTGTAGAGCCGGACGTGGACCGCGAGCTGCGGCCGCTGCTGGAGAAGAGCGGCGCGTACTTCTGCACGCCACAGCAGACGGAGGCTCTCGGCGCCGCATGCGTGGACGTCGGGCGCAGGCGGATGCGGGCCGAGGTGGTCGGCCAGCCGGCCCGGTTCATTGCCGACCGCGCAGGGTTCCCCGTGCCCGAGCACACCCGAATCCTGATCGGCGAGCCGGAAGGCGTCGGGCCAGACTACCCGCTGTCGTACGAGATTCTCGCGCCCGTGCTTGCGTACTACCGGGTGGACACCTACCCGCAGGCGATCGACACGTGCGAGGCGCTGAACCACTGGGGCGGCGTGGGCCACACGGTGGGCGTCTACGCGAACGACGAGCGGGTGGTCCAGGATTTCGCGATGATGAACGCGGGCCGGATCCTGGTGAACACGCCGTCGAGCCAGGGCGCGATCGGCGGCACGTTCAACACGCTCCGCCCGTCGCTCACGCTGGCCTGCGGAACCGAGGCGGGCAACGTGAGCACCGACAACATCTCGACCGACCACCTGCTGAACATTCACCGGGTGGCGCGTCGGCGTCCCAACTCGCGCTGGCTCGACTCGGCCCGGGCGCGCAGCGTGGACGAGAAGGTCGGCGCGGAGGAAATCCGGGAGATCTACAACAGGAACTGGTGATCAGCTGGCAGCGGACAGCAAGCAGCAGACGGCCGGCAGCGTGTGTGCTGTCAGCTGCCTGCTCCGGCTCACGTCCTATTCCTTCAAGCGAGCCGCGATCGCGTCCAGGAACTCCTCGCTCCCGACCACCTGCTTGGCCGGGGGCGTTGCCAGGCGCGCCAGGTCGCCGGTCATCACGCCGTCGGTGATCGTCTTCAGCGACGCCTGCTCCAGCCGGTCCGCGAACGCAACCAACTCGGGCAACGTGTCGATCTCGCCGCGCTTCCGCATCGCGCCCGTCCACGCGAAGATCAGTGCCATCGAGTTGGTCGAGGTCTTCTCTCCCTTCAGGTGTTTGTAGTAGTGCTTCTGCACGGTGCCGTGCGCGGCCTCGTACTCGAAGCAGCCGTCAGGCGACACGAGCACGGACGTCATCATCGCCAGGCTGCCGAACGCCGACGCCACCATGTCCGACATCACGTCGCCGTCGTAGTTCTTGCACGCCCACAGCATCCCGCCGTCGCCCTTCACCACCCGCGCGACCACGTCGTCGATCAGCGTGTAGAAGTACTGGATGCCCGCCGCCGTGAACTTGTCCCTGTAGCCCTTGTCGAACTCATCCTGGAACAGCAGCTTGAACGTCTGATCGTAGATCTTCGAGATGGTGTCCTTGGTGGCGAACCACATGTCCACCTTCTCGTCGAGCGCGTAGGTGAAGCACGACTTCGCGAAGCTCCGGATCGACTTCTCGGTGTTGTGGATCGCCTGCAGGATCCCCGGTCCCTTGAACTCCTGGATCAGGACGCGCTGTTGCTTCCCGTCCGCACCAGTGAACACCAGTTCACCCTTGCCGGGGCCAGGCACCGCGATCTCCGCGTTCTTGTAGACGTCCCCGTAGGCGTGGCGGCCGACGATGATCGGCTTCTTCCAGCTGATGATGCTCGGCGTGATGTTGGACGCGAGGATCGGCTTGCGGAAGACCGTTCCGTCCAGCGCCGCGCGGATGGTGCCGTTCGGGCTCTTCCACTGCGTCTTGAGGGTGTATTCCTTCACCCGCTCGGCGTTCGGCGTGATTGTCGCGCACTTGACCGCCACACCCAGCCGCTTGGTTGCCGCGGCCGCGTCCATCGTCACCTGGTCGTCGGTGTCGTCGCGGTGCTCGAGGCCGAGATCGTAGTACTCGGTCTCGAGATCGACGTACGGTTTCAGCAGCTTGTCCTTCACCCACACCCACAGGACGTGCGTCATCTCGTCGCCGTCCATCTCCACGATCGGGGTCTTCATCGCGATCTTGGTCAACGTATCCTCCAAAAAAGCCGCCGGCTAGAGGCCGGCGCAACAAGCACCCGGCAGGTCCTTGTGGCGCAAGCCTCCAGGCTTGCAGCTCCTATCCCCTCGCCTCGATCTGCGCCTTGATCCACGGAAGCTTGCCGCCGGCCTTGAGAATCTGCGCGTCGAGCGGCGACAGCGTGTGAACGAGTTCGGCCTCGGTGCCGTCGGTCACGTTCCGCAGCACGGTCCGGCCCTGGAGATCGCCGATCCTGACCTGGATGTCGTCGCCCGGCTCCAGCGAATCGTAGTCTGCCGGGTTCTTGAACGTCAGCGGGACGATCCCGAAATTGATCAGGTTGGCCAGGTGGATGCGCGCGAACGAGCGCACGATGACCGCCTTCACGCCCAGGTATTTCGGGGCGAGCGCCGCGTGCTCGCGGCTCGAGCCCTGGCCGTAGTTGTCGCCGCCGATGATGAACCCACCGCCGGCCGCCTTCGCGCGCTGCGCGAACGTCGGGTCCACGGCCTCGAACACGTATTTCGAGATCTCGGGGATGTTGCTGCGGAGGGGCAACACCTTGGCGCCCGCCGGCATGATGTGGTCGGTGGTGATGTTGTCGGCCACCTTCAGCAGCACCTGGCCGTCGAGCATGTCCGGAAGCGGCGGGAATGCCGGCAGCGGCGCGATGTTCGGTCCGCGCAGGATCGTCGCGTTGGCGGCGACGGGTTCGTCGAGCGGCGGGATGAACAGGTTGTCGTTGATGAAGAACCGCTTGGGCAGCTTCAGCTTCGGCGCATCACCCAGGTCGCGCGGGTCGGTCAGCACGCCGGTGAGCGCCGTGGCCGCGGCGACTTCCGGCGATACCAGGTACACCGACGCGTCCTTGGTTCCGCTGCGGCCCTCGAAGTTTCGGTTGAACGTCCGCACGGAGACAGCGCCCGACGGTGGGGCCGCGCCCATCCCGATGCACGGCCCGCACGCATTCTCCAGGATGCGGGCGCCGGCCGCAACCAGGTCGCGCAGGTCGCCGCTGTCGGCCAGGTGCTCGACCACCTGGCGGCTGCCGGGATTGATCGTCAGGTGAAGGCTCTCGGCAATCGTCTTCCCCTTCAGGACCGCCGCCGCCACCTTCAGGTCCTTGACCGACGAGTTCGTGCACGACCCGATGCACACCTGGTGTACCGGGACGCGACCGATCTCGCGGACGGTCTTCACCGCGCCAGGGCTGTGCGGCGAGGCCGCCAGCGGTTCGAGTCTGTCGAGGTCGATCTCGATGACCTCGTCGAAACCCGGGCGCCAATCGGCCTGGAGGCGCACCCAGTGATCTTCGCGCCCCTGGGCCTTGAGGAAGGCCTTGGTCACGCCGTCGCTCGGGAAGATGGACGTGGTGGCGCCGGTTTCCGTGCCCATGTTCGTGATCGTGGCGCGGTCGGGCACGGACAGCGTCCTCACGCCGGGGCCGAAGTACTCGAACACCTTGCCGACGCCGCCCGTCACGTCCACGCGCCGGAGCAGCTCGAGGATGATGTCCTTGGCCGACACCCAGGCCGGCAGCTTGCCCGACAGATTGACGCCGACGACCAGCGGCACCTTGATGCGGAACGGCTCGCCGGCCATCGCACACGCGACGTCGAGCCCGCCCGCGCCCATCGCCAGCGACCCGATGCCTCCCGCCGTTGGCGTGTGGCTGTCGCTGCCGATCAGCGTGCGCCCCGGCCGCGCGAATCGTTCGAGATGGAGCTGGTGGCAGATCCCGTTGCCCGGGCGCGAGAACACGATGCCGTACCTGGCCGCGACCGTCCGAAGGTAGTTGTGGTCATCCGCGTTCTTGAAGTCGCTTTGCAGCGTGTTGTGATCGACGTAGCTCACCGAGAGCTCGGCCTTCACCCGAGAGATGCCGATCGCCTCGAACTGCAGGTACGCCATCGTTCCCGTCGCGTCCTGCGTGAGCGTCTGGTCGATGCGGACCGCGATTTCCCTGCCAGCCACCCACTCGCCCTCGACGAGGTGCTGTTCGATGATCTTCCGCGTAACTGAACTACCCATCCTGAATCTCCTGTTTCGTCTGGCGCCTGTCGGCTGATACCTGGCGAAATGACCGTTGGGCGACGCAGGCGTCGCCCCTACCGACCCCTCTGCGTCAGTTCCGACCCCTCTGCGTCAGTTCCGACCCCTCATCGTCAGTTCCGACCCTTCATCGTCAGTTCCGACCCCTCTGCGTCCCGCCTTCGTCGCTCCGCGCCCTTCGACCTTGCTCAGGGCGTGGTGAGCCTGTCGAACCACGACTTCGGCGTGGCAGGCAGCACCGACCTAGATCCCGTATTTCTCGATAATCCCCTTCTTGTCCAACCCGAGGATGCCGTACTTCGCGCCCACCTTCTTGAACGCCTCGAGCGCGTCCTTCAGCATCGGGATGTCGTGGTCGGCCGACATCTGCGTCCGGATCCGCGCCTGGCCGGCGGCCACCACCGGGAAGAAGAACCCGATGACGTAGACGCCTTCCTGGAACAGGTCGCGCGCGACGTCCTGGCTGAGCTTGGCGTTGAACAGCATGATCGGCACGATCGGGCTCGCGCCTTCCTTGATGACGAATCCCGCCTCCGGCACCGCCTGGCGCCAGAACTTCTGGTTCACCTCCAGGCGATCGCGGCGCTCCGTGCTGGCGCTGACAATCTCGAGCACCTTCAACGCCCCTGCCGTAATTGGCGGCGGCACGGCGTTGCTGAACAGGTAGGGCCGCGCCTTCTGCCGGCACAACTCCACGATCTCCTTCCGGCCCGACACGCACCCGCCGCTCGCGCCGCCCAGCGCCTTTCCCAGCGTCGTCGTGATGATGTCGATCTTGCCGACGACGTTGAAGTGCTCGTGCACGCCGCGCCCGGTCTTGCCCATGAAGCCGCTGGCGTGGCTGTCATCCACGAACACCATCGCGTTGTACTTCTCGGCGAGCGCCACGATCTCGTCGAGCGGGGCGAGGTCACCGTCCATGCTGAACACGCCGTCGGTGATGATCAGCCGGACCCGCTTGTCCTGGTGCTCCTGGAGCTTCTGCTCCAGGTGCTTCATGTCGGCGTGCTTGAAGGTGTCCTGCATCGCCTTGCACAGGCGCATGCCGTCCACGATGCTCGCGTGCACCAGGCGGTCGGCGATCATCACGTCCTGGTCGTTCAGCACCGCCTCGAACACGCCGCCGTTCGCGTCCATGCAGCTCGGGAAGAGGATCGTGTCCTCCGTGCCGAGGAACTCGGTCAGCTTCTGTTCGAGCTGCCGGTGCAGGTCCTGCGTGCCGCAGATGAAGCGCACACTCGACATCCCGTAGCCGCGCTCGTCGAGCCCCTTGTGCGCGGCTGCGACCACCTCGGGATGACTCGACATGCCGAGGTAGTTGTTCGAGCACAGGTTGACGACGCGTCTGGGCGCCTGCCCGGCGGGGAACTCCACCGAGATGCCCGCCGCCTGCGGGGAGTGGATGAACCGCTCCTGTTTGAAAATGCCCTTCTCGCGGATCGCGTTCAGTTCGGCCTGGTAGGCCTCGTGCACGATAGACGGGTATGCCATATGAGTCCCCTTCGCCTACTTCTTGAACTTCTCGACCAACTGGATGATGCTCGCGACCGTGTTGAACGCCTCGGGCGTTGCCTGGTCGTCGGGGATCGAGATGCTGTATTTCTTCTCGAGAAACCGCTTCAGGCTCACCATGCTGAAACTGTCCACGATGCCGCTGCTGATGAGCGTGGTGTTCTCGTCGAGCTCGACCTCGTCGGCCTCGTCCTCGTCGATGTACTCGTTCTTGATGTAGTCGAGGATGGTCTGTTTCACGCGCAATCTCCTCGCGGGCCTGGAAGCCCGCGCCACATGAGAGTTTCCGGCCCGCGCCACACGAGAGTTTCCGCCCGCGCCACGTTTACGAACCCGCGCCGCACTCGAGGATGACGACGGCTGCCGCCAGTTCCCTGGTCGTCGTCAGCGCCAGGTGGACCCGCTGCACGCCCTGCCGCTCCGCTTCCGCGCCCACCGCTCCGCCGAGGACCATGCGTGCCGCGCCAGGCACCTCCCCGGGGACCACCTGGATATCCTTCCACGACATCAGGCCGACCAGGCCGGTGCCCAGCGCTTTCAGCACCGCCTCGCGCGCGGCAAATCGCGCCGCGAGGTGCTCGTCGCGCCGTCGCCGTCGCCCGCACCAGACAATCTCGGCGGGGGGAAACAAGCTTTCGAGGAAGCCGGGGTCGTGCCGGGCGGCAATCCGCGAGAAGCGGGCGACGTCAACGAGATCGAAGCCGATACCAAGGATCACGGGCAGACTTCACACAACCCGATCGAGCCGGAACCAAAGTGGCTCGGCCGGGTTATTGAGGGACTAAAGACGGCCAATCGGCGGAAGTCTAGCATACACTGCTCTGGTGCTAGCCGGCCCCGATTCTCAGGAACCGGATCTGCCCCGCTCTCGTCTTGTAGAATGATGGGGCGCTCGCTGCCATGCGTGCCAGAAAACCCAGCCTCGCCGACCGTTCGCGCTCGTTTCTCGACGCGTACACCCATGGGTTGAAACGCGAGGACGTGCAGCGCCTGTTCACCCGCGACACCCGCGAGGCCTACCGTTTCTTCGCCCGACATATCGACGAGACCGCCTTCACCGGCCTCTCGCGCCACCGCCGCTGGCTGATGCGGGCACGGCTGCTCTTCTGGGCCTTCACGCTGCGCCTGTCGCCGGCGCGCCGGCTGCTCTACGGCGTCGCGCTGCTGCTCTGCCTGCTCGGCTTCATCAATTTGTTCCACGGCTTCAGCGCGATCGGCGTGCCCGTGTTCCTGGGCCCGGTTCCCGTCGAGATCGGCCTTCCCCTGCCGCACTGGGCGCCGGGTGCCGGCAGCCTGTTCGTCGGGTTCCTCCTGATCAACCTGCTGGTGCTGCTGGAGGTGGCCGACCGGCTGTCGCTCAAGAACGACCTCGAGATCGCGCGCGAGATCCAGCATGCGATGCTTCCGCAGGCGGCGTACGACTCTGCGACCTTCGAGGCGTTCGGCCTGACGCGGCCGGCCAACACGGTTGGCGGCGACTTCTACGACGTGCTCCCGCTACCTGATGGTCGGGTGGTGGTCTCGCTGGGAGACGTGGCCGGCAAGGGCAGCCCCGCCGCGCTGCTGATGGCCCTGCTGCTCGCGATGTTCCGCACGCTGGTGGACGAGGGGCTCGAGGCTGCCGCGCTCGCCGAGCGGTTGAACGTCCAGGTGTCGCGCCACTCGCCCGCGTCGCGGTTCATCACGCTGTTCTTCGCCACCTGCGACCCGACGACCGGAAGGATGGTCTACGTGAACGCCGGCCACATGCCCGCGCTCCTCCGCCGGCGCAACGGCACGTTCGAGCGGCTGACAGGGGGCGGGGTGGCGTTGGGGATGTTCGAGTTGTCGCGCTACGAGGCGCACGAGGCGACCCTCGAGCCGGGGGACATGCTGGTGCTCTACAGCGACGGCGTCACCGAGGCCGAGAACCACCAGGGGCAGCCGTTCGAGGAATCGGGCCTCGAGCGCATCGTGGACGTCCACGCGGACTCGAGCCCGTTCGACCTGGCGAAAACCATCCTGAGGGTGGTGGAAATCCACGCCCAGGAGACATTCCTGGCTGACGACCTGACCGTCCTCGTGGTCAAACGGAAAGACCGTCCCACCTCGTCATGAACCGCCTTATTCTGGTCATCGTCTTTCTCGGTTGCTTGGCTGACCCGGCCGCCGGGCAAACGGGCCTGGCGGTAGACCCGGTGGCGACGCTGCTCGCCAGGCTCGAGCAGACGCTGCGGGAAGGACTCGCCGAGCGTTACCTCGACCTCCTGTCGTCGGCCGCCAACCGGGAGTTCTGCGCCGACTTTGCCCGGACGGTCATCGTCCCTGGTATCACGCGCGCCGTCGTGCGCGAGCGGGACCGCACCGAGTTGACCGGCGCCCTCCCCGGGGAGGGGTTTCGCCTCCTGATCGAGGTCTTCCTGGAGTCCGGGCCGCGCGCCAGGGCTGCGACCTGGCGCCTCGATGTTCGACGCCGCGGCTCCGACCCGTCCGCCGAGTGGGGCATCGTCTCGCAGGAAATCCTGACGACGCTGCAGGGGTTGTATCGGCTGACGCTCAACCCGAAACGCCAGATTGCAGTGCGCGACCTGGTGGTGTCGGCCGAGGATCTCAAGCTCGTCGTTCCCGAAGGGTCGATGTTCGTCGCGGAGACCGAGGCCGGGCCGACGGCGTTCGTGATCCTCGGGCGGGGCGACATGAGCTTCACGCCCGCGCCGCGGACCGAGCGGGCGCAGTTGCGCGTCGTGACGGGCGCCGAGACGCTGCAGAGCTCGTTCGACACCGCGTTCCTGCGTGTCAACCCGAACGACACCGGGGAGCGGCTGACCGGTCGCGAGATGGTGGATCGTCCCGTCGACCCTCGCGACCTGAAGCGCGCCGAAGAGGTATTTCGCCAGGAGGTCGTAAAGTCGTTCGGCCTCGACCTGGGCGAACTGAGCAGCGACACCTGGTCGCTGCTGCCAGTCGGCGGCGATTTCCTTGTCGAGATCCGCACCAGGCGATTCGACGCGATTACCTACACCCGATCGGGCAGCGAGGTGGAGGACATCTCGCTGTACGACCGGAAGAACCGGCGCAACATCTCGGTCTACTCGTCGCGAGCCCACCTGGCGAAGTTTACCCGTTTCTACACGGAGGACGAGAAATCCGACTACATCGTCAAGTCGTACGACGTGGAGGTCGGGTTCAACCCGATGAGACGGTCGTTCGAAGGGCGCGCGCTCCTCACGATCGAGACGGTCGCCCCATCGATGAACAGCCTGACGGTACGACTGGCCGAGCCGCTCGGCGTACAGTCGGTGGTCTCGAAGGAACTCGGCCGCCTGTTGTGCGTCCGCGTCCGCAATCAGAACAGCTTGGTCGTCAACCTGCCCACGACGGTCATCAAGGGGTTCCGGCTCACACTTTCGATCAACTACTCCGGGATTCTTCAGCCGCAGGCCATCGATAGAGAGGCGATTTCGACGCAGCTTCCGCAGATGCAGGAAGCGGAGGAATCCGAGATTCCGCTCGAAGAGAGTTATATCTTCAGCAACCGGAGCTACTGGTACCCGCAGGCGCCGACGCTTGGTTATGCCACTGCGACGATCAAGGTCACCGTGCCTGAACCGTACAGCTGCGTGGCCAGCGGAGAGTTCGTGTCCGCGATCCCGGCGCCCGGAACCGTGCAACAGGGCCAGCACCTGAGACAGTTTTCCTTTGCGGTGAAACAGCCGGTTCGCTACCTATCGTTCCTTGTCGGCCGTCTCACCGAGGCCAGGAGCGAGAGGATCTCACTCAAGAACCTGGCAGAGGCTGTCCACGCGCCAAGGTCCCCTGGCGTCTATTACGACGAGGTGGAGTTCAGCGTGCAGACGCACCCCCGGCAGAAGGGTCGGGGGAAGCAGGTGGCGAAGACCGCAGCCAGCATCCTCCGGTTCTACACCTCGCTCGTCGGCGACTTTCCCTATTCGGCGCTGACGCTGGCGGCCGTCGAACGGAGGCTGCCGGGCGGCCACAGCCCGGCGTACCTGGCGATCGTTGCCATGCCGGGGCCGGCGTCGACCCTCAGGTGGTCGGACGATCCCGGCGCGCTGCCCGACTTCCCGGACTTCTTCGTGGCGCACGAGCTGGCGCACCAGTGGTGGGGCCAGGCAGTTGGGTGGAAGAACTACCACGAGCAGTGGCTGAGCGAAGGGTTTGCGCAGTATTTTTCCGCGCTCTACGCGGAACGATCCCTCGGCCGGAACGTGTTCGACGGCATCATCCGGCGGATGCAGGCGTGGGCCATGGACAAGTCGGACCAGGGGCCGATCTACTTGGGCTATCGCATCGGCCACGTGAAGGGAGACAGCCGTCTCTTCCGCGCGGTGGTCTACAACAAGGGCGCGATGGTGCTCCATATGCTGCGGCGTTTGGTGGGCGACCAGGCGTTCTTTGACGGCTTGCGCCGCTTCTACGACACGTGGCGGTTCCAGAAGGCCGGCACGGACGACTTCCGCCGGGCGATGGAGAGGGAATCGGGCGTGGACCTGGGCCGCTTCTTCGAGCAGTGGGTGTTGGGCGAGGGGTTGCCGCAGGTCGCGTTCACGTCGCGGATCGAAAAGCGCGGCGACGGGACAACCGAGGCGGTGCTCCGGTTCGAGCAGACAGGCGAGGTGTACGACCTGCCGGTGACCGTGACGTTCGAGCACACGGACAACAGCGTCTCCAGTGTTGTGGTGAAGCTGACGGACCGGGTGGTGGAAACCCGGGTGCCCGTCGCCCGCCAGGTCAGGAAGATCGACGTGAACCGTGACCAGGCCGCGCTGGGGGTGTTCAAGTAGGGGCGACCGGCCGGTCGCCCCTACGGTGTGTCGGCCCGCCTGTCCGCCTGTCCGCCTGTCCGCCTGTCCCCCTGTCCGCCTTTCCGCCTGTCCGCCTGTCCGCCTTCTTCCTGCGTGATATCATCGAAACACCATGGAAACCGTCGATGTCACGATCGACGGTCATGCCCTGACTGTTGAAAAGGGCAAGACCGTTTTGCAGGCCGCCATCGAGGCCGGCATCCATGTCCCGTTCTACTGCTACCACCCTGCGCTCGAGGTTGATGGCTCGTGCCGCGTCTGCATTGTCCGCATCGAGAAGATGCCGAAACTTCAGACCGCCTGCTCGACCATGTGCACCAACGGGATGGTGGTGGATACACGGTCGCCGGAGGTCATCTCGGCGCGCGCGTCCGTGTTCGAGTTCCTGCTGATCAATCACCCGCTCGACTGCCCGGTGTGCGACAAGGGCGGCGAGTGTCCGCTGCAGGACTACTCGTATGCCTTCGGCCCCGATGCGAGCCGGATGGACTTCCCCAGGCGCGTCTTCGACGGCGAGGGCGTGAAGGGCGACGTCGATTTCGGCCCGACCCTCATGCTCAACCGCAACCGCTGCATCCTCTGCACGCGCTGCGTGCGGTTCATGCGCGAGGTGGCCGCCGACGCCCAGATCTCGATCCAGGACCGCGGCTACGGCAGCCAGATCGTGACCTTCCAGGAAGAGGGCGTGCACTCGCTGATCAGCGGCAACCTGATGGACGTGTGCCCGGTCGGCGCGATCACGACAAAGGACTACCGGTTCAAGTCGCGGCCGTGGGACAACCCGACCGCGGTGGACACCATCTGCACGCTGTGTTCGAAGGGATGCAGCACGACCGCGTGGCTCCGGGCCAAGCCCGAGTGGGCGAAGGGGCCGCGGATCGCGCGCATCACGCCCCGTTTCAACCCGGACGTCAACGAGTACTGGATGTGCGACATCGGCCGCTTCGACTATCACTTCGTCGAAGGGGACGACCGGCTCCAGCGCCCGCTGATGCGGGACGGAACGGGCGCCCTCCAACCGGTCGGCTGGCACGACCTGTTGGTGAAGCTGCGCGAGGCGGTGGGCGCGACCAACGAGGCGTCGCGCGCAAGCCTGCGCTTTCTCTCATCCGCGCACGCGTCGCTCGAAGAGCTGGCCCTGCTCGGGCAGATCACGCGGAGCCTGCAGGGCGAGAGCGCCGATCAGAAGATCGCGATCGGCTGGCGCGTGAGCGAGAAGAAGCAGTCGGCAAAGACGCGCTTCGTCGTGCCGGCGCTGGATGCGCCGAACCTGAACGGTGTGAGGGATCTCGGCCTCCAGGCGGTCGCAGGTGAGACCGGCGCGGCGGACCTGTCCGGACTGCGGCAGGCAATCGAGAAGGGCGAGGTCCAGGCGGTCTACGTGCTCGACCCTGGCCCGGCGGGGTCGATTGGCGACGTGTCGTGGCTCATCGACGCCCGACAGGCCGGGAAGATCACGGTACTCGCGGTGCAGGGGATCCTCCTGACCGACCTCGCGCGCGCGGCGGACTTCGTGCTGCCGGGCGCCAGCTGCCTCGAGAAGGACGCCTGCTATGCCAACGATCAGGGTCGGGTGCAGGCGACGGCCCAGGCGATCACGCCGCCAGGCGACGCGATGGAGGACTCTCAGATCCTCGTGAACGTGGCGGTGACGCTCGGTGTCGCCCTGAGCTACACCAGCTCCGCCCGCGTTCGCGCGGATATTGCGGCAGCGATGCCGGCCCGTCCTGGCTACGTCGATCTCGCGAGTGTCGCGTTCGCCCGGCCGATGGTGGCGCGGACGTGGCTCCAGACGTCCAACCCGTCCGAGCGCTGGAAGTGGGACAGGATGTTCAAGGAGCGGCTGCCGGCCAAGTTCAAGGACAATCCCGAACCGACGTCGAAGCAGTAGACGGACGGATCCGGCGGCTTTTCGCCTTGCGTCCGGTATCCCGTGGTGGTATGACGGTCGCGTCATGAAGAACCGGATCCTGAGGACGATGTTCGTGGTCCTTGCGCTGGCGGGGCAGGCCGCCGCCGGGTTCTTCGTTTTCCAGGAAGAGCAGGAGAAGGCAGCCGCGCGCGAGGCGGTCGTCTCGCTCACCCGCGACGCCGGGCGCGCGCAGGCGATGATTGGCGACCTGCGCGGGGCGCAGACCGGGATGGTGGCCTACGGCCAGGACCCGTCGTACTGGGTGCCGAAGGTCGCAGCACTGGCCCAGGATGCGACCGACGCCCTGAAGAAGCTGGGCAGCGGCCCGCTCGCGTCTGAAGCCGCGCAGGATCTGACCGCCGCTACCGACGCGCTCGCCTCCTTTGCCCGCACGAGTGACCGCGTGCGGGATCTCCTCGCCAGCAACCAGCCGCTCACTGCATCCTCCATCTCATTTGGCGACGCGGCGCAGTATCTCTCGACCGCCTCGGTAGCCCTGTCCAGCGTGGCGCCTTCCGAGGCGCTGGCAGTCGATCGATCGGCCGCGCGCGTGCGGCTGATCGAAGCCTACGCACTGCTTGGCGCCGCGGCGTTGACGCTGCTCGTGCTGCTGATCCTCCTGCCGCGCGCCGGGCAGGTCCAGCCCGCAGCGTCCGATCCGGCAGTTCCGACGGTTGGCCTCGGCTTGTCGCTGGCCGTTCCCTCCCCGGTCGAACTGAACGCCCTGGGTCGCTCGGGATTCGACCTGGACATCCAGCGCAACTCCCCTCCGGCATCGGCCGACGTGCCACCCGAACGTCCGCATGAGTCGGAGGAGGAGATCGTCCACGACCTGCAGCGCGAATCGCAGCTTCGCCTGAACACCGAGGCCCAGGTGGACCTGGCCGAGGCGGCACGCTTGTGCACCGACCTGGCGCGGGTGAAAGACGGCAACGAGCTGCCCGGCCTGCTGGCCAGAGCGGCGGAATTGATCGACGCGTCGGGGATCGTGCTGTGGATCGCGGAGCCCGGTGGAACCGTGTTGCGGCCGGCAGCGAGCCACGGCTACAGCGACCACACGCTGGCCAAGATGAAGTCGCTGGCCGGTCGGTCTGAGAACGCGGTGTCGGTGGCCTACCGCACGGGCCAGATGGAAGTGGTGCGCGGGGGCAAGGACCGCAACGGCGCGGTCGTCACGCCCATCAACGCCGCCAGCGGTTGCGTGGGGGCGGTGGCCGCCGAGATCCGTCACGGCGCCGAGGTGAGCCCCGCTGTTCAGGCCGTCGCAACCATCATCGCCGCCCAGTTGGCCACGCTCGTCGCCGAAACGACGACGCCGTAGCCCCCCGGGATTCAACCACGAAGCCATCTGGAGAGGTCATCCCTGCGTCCCCGCGACAGGACGGCCCGGGTGAAGTGTGAAGTGAGCCGCACGAAAGTGGCCGAATTCTCTCCCACGGGATGCGGCACAGGTCTTGATATATTGACGGGCAGTCGCGCGGAATCGGCGGGGTGCACGAACAACACAGGCAGGCGCTGGCAACGGCGTACCTCGAATGCCTGGCAGGGCTCCGGTTCCGCGCGATCAATAACGGGTCGGGTCCTCTCCCGTGATCCTGATCGCGACCGCCGTCATGTCGTCGTTCGGCGGTTCGCCGCCGCGGAACTCCTCGACGGCCGCGAAGATCCGATCCACGATCTCGCGGGCCGAGAGCGCGCGCGCCTGGCCAATCACCTCGAGGAGTCGCGCCGATCCGAACTCGTCCCCCTGGCCGTTCATCGCCTCGAACACGCCGTCCGTGCAGAACACAAACACGTCGTCGCGGTGGAGGTCGAACGTCACCTCGTCATAGGTGGACCCGGCGAACAAGCCGAGCGGCACGCCGGCGATCTCGACCGGGGAGCATTCGTCGCCGGAGCAGCGGATCGGGTACGGCAGGCCCGAGTTAGACAGCACCACCGATCGCCGCTTGAGATCGAACACCGCGTAGCAGAGCGTGCAGTAGTACTCCTCGAGCTGCCGCTCGTCGAGGATGGTGTTGACCGACGACAGCACCGTGGCTGGCCCGAACCCGTGGGGCGCGAACCGGCGTCTGAACGTGCGCGACCGGATCAACTCGCCCGCGAACGCGCCGTAGAGCGCGGCCGGAACACCCTTGCCGGACACGTCGCCGACGGTCACGACCAGGCAGTTGGCCTCCGGCGACAGGTAGTCGTACAGGTCGCCGCCCAGCTCCCGCGCCGGCGCGAACCGCGCGGCCACGTCCACGCCTTTCATCCGCTTCGGCAGCTCACTCGGCAGCAGCGCGGCCTGGACCCGCTGCGCGAATCGCAGCTCGCCCGCGAGGCGCGCCTCGTTGGCGAGGATCGTCTCGTACAGCCGCGCGTTCTCAATGGCGACCGCGGCCTGGCTCGCCAGCAGCGTCATCACCTCCACGTGGCTCTTGGTGAACGCGTCGAGCTCGGGGCTCTCGAGATCGATGACGCCAATGCAGCGGTCCTTCACGAGCAGCGGGATCACCAGCTCCGACCGGACGTCGTCCACCACCTTCACATAGCGCGGGTCGGCCTCCACGTCCGGCACGAGGACGATCTCCTTGTGCTGCGCCGCGTAGCCCACCAGGCCGCGTCCCATCTTCACGGGCGCCACCGTCGTCTGCTCGTCGTACTTCAACGCGAGCTTCATCTCCAGCTCGTTGGTCGCCGAGTTCACCAGCAGGATCCCGAACGTCCGGTACTCGATCACCCGCTTGGTGAGCTGCGCGAGCCTCGTGAGGAGCGCGTCCAGATCGAGGATCGACGACACCTCGCGCCCGATCTCGGCCAGCGTCTCGAGCATCTCGGCGTACTGCCGTTCACGCTCGAACAGGCGGGCGTTCTCGATGCCGACGGCCACGGCCGCCGCGAACTGCCGGAGGATTGCTTCGTCCAGCTCGGTGAACTGCGACACGGACGGGCTGAGCAGGTTCAGCGCGCCAATGATCTTGCCCTTCCGCCGCAGCGGCACCACCAGCTCCGACCGCGTGCCCGGCACGATTTCCACGTAGCGCGGGTCGGCCAGCACGTCGTGCACCAGGACCGGCTGCTCCCCGGAGACCGCCGAGCCGACGATCCCCTGGCCCACTTTGAGCCTGACGGTCCGGACGCGGTCTTCCGGGTAGCCGATCGAGTACGCGATGTACAGGTCGCCGCGGCGTTCGTCGATCAGGTAGACCGCGAACGCGGTGAATTCGGTGAGCCGGCTGATCAGCTGCGGGATGCGCTGCAGAAGCTCGTCGAGGTTGAGCACCGACGTCACTTGCCGGCCGAGGTCGAACAGCGTGGTCAGGAGCTGCTGGTCGCTCGGGCGAGGAGGCGTCGCGGCGGTCGGGTCGGCGGGAGGAACGGACGGATCCGGCGAAAGTGAGTGCATGGCGGTTCAGGAACTTCGAGACTCGGGCAAACCAACCGGATTATACTTCTCAATTCGTTGTCGGGCTTGGAGAGCTTCCGCCTTATGGACTTGCAGCTTCCCCTGGACTACGCCGCGATCGAGCGGATTCTTCCGCATCGCTATCCATTTCTGCTCGTCGACCGGATCACCGAGTTCGAACAGGACAAGCGGATTGTCGGCATCAAGAACGTGTCGCTGAACGAGCGTCACCTGTCGCATACCCCAGGCGAGGCGCCCGTGGTGCCACCGACGATCCTGACCGAGGCGGTCGCCCAGGTTGGCGCCATCCTGATCCTCGCGAAGCCCGAGAATCGGGAGAAACTGATCTTCTTCATGGGGATCGACCGCGTGCGCTACAAGCGGCCGGTCCACCCTGGCGACGTCGTCGAGATCGAGGCCACCGTCCTCCGCCTCCGCAGCCGCATGGGTGTCCTCCGCGGCGTCGCGCGGGTCAACGGCAAGGTGGTCATAGCCGGGACGATGACCTTCTCGCTTGGCGGAGCGATATCGGCGAAGCCGGCCACCGCACCATCCTGATCGCACCCTGGCTGCCGAAACCGGTCAGCGGCCCGCGCCCTTCCAGAACACCCGCTCCAGCCGCGAGTGATACCCGGTGAACTCGCCGTCGCCCGTGTCGTCACGGATCGCCTGGCGCACCATATTGATCTTCGCGTCCATGTCGTCGATGAACGACAGGATGAACGCCTCGACCGTCATCGGCGTCACCGGGGATCCGTACTCGAGGCAGCCGTGGTGGGACAGGATCAGGTGCTGAATCTCAGAGAGCAACAGCGGCGGAAACGCGTCGATTGTCAGCGCCACGTCCCGCACCAGCGTCGATCCCAGCATGATGTGACCGAGCAGCCGACCCTCGCGCGAGTAGCTCGTGGCCACCTCGTAGTCGAGCTCCTGCAGCTTCCCGATGTCGTGCAGGAGCGCCCCCGCCAGGATGACGTCCGCGTCGGCGTTGTACGCCCTCGCGAGCATCTCGCCCACCGCCGCCATCTGGAGCACGTGCTCCAGGAAGCCTGCGCGGTAGGCATGGTGAAGCGTCTGCGCCGCCGGCCACAGGCGCAGTTTCGCCTCGTTCGCGCAGACGATCTTCTCGAGCAACTGCTTGATGAACGGGTTGCCGACGTTCGCAATCAGACCCTGCAGCTCTGCCCACATCTCGTCCACCTCCCGGACGGACGAGATGACGCAGTCTTCCTCGCGAAACCCGTCCTTGCGGTCCTGCTCGGGATGGACGCGCCGGATGTTCTCGACAATGAGCTGCATCCGATCGTTGTAGAGGTTGGCCCTCGCCCTCACCTTCACGAACTCGCCAGCGTCGAATTCTCCCTTCAACCTCTCGACGTCGTCGAACACGCGGCCGACGATGCGACCGGTGGCGTCCTGCAGCATGAGCGACAGGAACTCGCCGTTGCGGCCTGGACGGACGTCCTTCTGCGTGCAGATGAAGAAACCAAGGCCGGAAGAATCCGGAGTGAGCTGGCGAATAGGTGGCAGCATTGGGATCAGCATACCCTGCCTCTACCTCTTCTGGCCGCTCTCTTCGATCGGTTCGCCTCCAGGCATGCCCTTCGAGGCCATTCGCCAGCGGCTGTCCCGATCACGGTCAGCACCAGGCCGCCAAACAGCATCTCGCATCGTTTCGAGACAGATCCGGATGCCGAGATACGTGGTGCCCCAGACCACGCAGATGGCCACCCAGGCGGCATAGGCGAGCGCGGGCGGTGAAGATACGGGCGGGCGACGAGCGGGTGGCATCGCCGTCAGCCTTGCCCGGGATTACGCCACGTGGCCGGTCGATGTCACGACGGCAGGGGGATCGTCCGTCACGCGGACGCAGTTACGTCCTGCGCGCTTGGCGCGGTAGAGCGCCTCGTCCGCGCGGGCGATCACTGGCGTGGGGTCGATTTCATTGGGGCGCGCGCAGGCCACGCCAAAGCTGCTGGTGACCCGGATGACCCGGCCGTTCCACTGGATCTCGAGCTCCGAGAACTCGCGGCGCAGCGTCTCGGCCGCCCGATGCGCATCGTCGAGCGGCGTCTCGGGCAGCAGGATCAGGAACTCCTCGCCGCCGTAACGGCACTTCAGATCACTGGAGCGCAACGACGCCCGCATCTTCGCGCCCACCTCGGCGAGCACCGCATCTCCGCACAGGTGGCCGTAGCGGTCGTTGATCGACTTGAAGCGGTCGACGTCGAACATGATCAGCGCCACCGGCAGGTGCGACCGGCGCGCCCGCATCAGCTCGGTAGCCACCACTTCCATCGCGTACGCCCGGTTGACGCAGCCCGTCAACGAATCGCGGAGGCTGCTCTCGCGGACTTCCTGCAGGAGGTAGACGCTGCGGACGGAGACGCCGAGTAGCGCCGCGGCGGCGCCGACGATCAGGCGCCTCGCGGGCGTGAGCGACGACGCGGCAGCGGGCACGCCCAGCACGCCCAGACTCCTCCCGGCCGCGATCATCGGGAAGCACACCTGGCCCTCGTGGTCGATGCCGTCCGGCTTGGCGGACAGCCCCGACTGCGCCAGCGCCTCGAACGCCAGGTCCGTGACGCTCATCTCGCCGCGCCCGGTCTGCACGGTCGTCGGGCCGAGCACGCACTTCCAGTTGCCTTCGGTGCCCGTCACCACCCACCCGTCGTGGCTCCCGATAATCTCGGGCTGGTACTGCTGAACAACGTCGCGGATGGCGTCGAGGTCGAACGACTGGGTCAGCGCCTGCCAGAACGTGACCAGGCGCTCGAGCTCGTGCGCGCGTTCCTGCGCCTTGCTGGCCTCGCTGGCAACCGCCGTCGCACGTTCCTGCAACTGCCGCCGTTTTCCCTGGAGGAAGACGAGGAGGGATACCGCCGCGATCACCAGTCCCGGCAGGAGTCCGAGGCGATGCGCGCCTTCGAAGTCCCGAGCCGCCTGGATCACGTTCGCCACCTGCCCGGAAAATGCCACGGACAGCGCGATGATGAGGCCGACGATGAGGAAGAGTTCTTGGCGACCGACTCGCATACGGACACACCGAAAGACGGAAAAAGGCCCAGGACATGGACAGGGGGTGACCTGAGCCATGAGCCCTGGGCCGTTCTTTCCTGGTCCCGCTGCGCTATTCCAGCCGCGTCTTCGCGGCGATGAGCTTGGCAACAACCAGCTTGACGGCGGCGTCGGTGGCCTCGCCGAGCACCGTGTCGCGGAAATTCGATGCGCCGAACTCGATGTTGCCACCCACGTGATTCGCGGCGCCACCCAGCAGCAAGCCGCTCCGGCTGGACGTGCCTTCGCCCTTGGCGCTGGCCATGATTTCGCCCGTCGAGGTGTCAACCATCCGTGCGGTGACGGCCACCGTGGCCTTGCCCTTCTTCGTCCCGACTTCGCCGAGGCCGAACCGACCGGCGCCCCAGCCGCCGCCGCCGATCTTCATCCCCTTGTCCTCCATCCCGAACTTCGTGATGGAGCCGACAATCAGGTACTTCACGCCGAGCGCCTTCCCGATCTTGGCGACCTTGGCCGCCGCTGGATCCGCGCGATCGGAGTTCGAGAAGTTCTGTTCGGTCAGGATGACATCGAGGCGCTTGCGCTCGATGATGCGGTAGGAACCGTCTTCCACCAGGCCGTCCACGATCAGATCGGCGATGCCCTTGCCGATATCCTGGGTTCCCCACCACGCGTTGAGGGTGCCGTAGTCGAAGTCGAGCAGAGCCACGGTCGGCCGAGTGCTCTGCGCCGCCGCCGGAGCGGCAAACGTCAGGACGACCAGTGCCGCAATCATCCACGGCGCGGGGTTCAGTCTACGCATTGGTTTCCTCCGAAAACGGTTTTTGATTCGTGATTCTACAGTAGTCTCCTGATTATCGGTCGTCAAGGACCTCGGCTCGAGCGCAAGCCGGACGATGACGCGGTAAGATTGGGAGAGAGGTGCCCTTGAAGAGAGTCGAGACGGATGCCCCGAGGGCGAATGTCTCTCTCCCAGTGACCGGGATGACCTGCGCGGCGTGCGCGCGGACGATCGAGAACACGCTCGAGGACACGCCCGGGGTCGAGAACTTCGAGGTGTCTTGCGCGATTATCGCGCTGGTCCTGCTTGGCAAACTGCTCGAAGCCCGCGCGCGCGGGTCTCTAGAACCGCCGATCGCGGCGCGCGACATCGGTGATGACACCGGCTCGTCCGTCTTTCTGAGGGCAGCGTGACACTTCGCCTATAATCGCGCCGTGGACAATCCATCCGCCGATTCGCGCGACCAGATGTTCGCGCAGTTGTTCGACCACATCCAGGTAGGGGCCTTCATCGGGATCCTGTCAGACCACGGCGACCGCACCGTGGCCGCCAATGTCCGGCTCCGGCTGATCTTCGGTTACCCGATCGAAACCGACGAGCACACGCTGCTCCCCTTCGATCTCGAGCGCTTCATCGATCCGCTGACCCGGCCGAACCTGCTCGACCGCCTCCGGCACGATGGCTCGATCACCGACTTCCTGGTGCGCGTCCGCCGCGCGGATCTCACGCCGATCTGGATCGAGATCACCGGCCACGCCGACACCCGTCCCGACGGAAGCGTCCGCCTCGAGGCGCTCGTTCGCGACGTCAGCGACCGCAAGAAGCTCGACGATCAGACGCGCGACCTGTATCACCAACTTCTCCAGGCGGAGAAGATGGCCTCGCTCGGCCAGACGGTCTCGGGCATCGCGCACGAGTTGAACAACCCGCTCGCCACCATCCTCACCTGGGCCGAGCGGCTGTCGTCCCGGCAGGCGGACGATCAGACGCGCCGGGGCCTTGACGTCATCCTGTCGGAGGCCGAGCGCTCCGCGCGCATCGTTCGCAACCTGCTCACCTTCGCGCGCAAGCGCCACACCACGCGCGCGATGGTGGACATCAACCGCATCGTCGAGGAAACGCTGGCGCTGCGATCGTACGAACAGCGGGTGACGAACATCAGCGTCATCTCCGCGCTCGCGGCAGGCCTGCCACTGGTGTTCGCCGACCCGCACCAACTGCAGCAGGTGCTCCTCAATCTCGTCATCAACGCCGAACAGGCGATGCTCTCGGCCCACGGCCGCGGGACGCTCGTCGTCCGCACCTGGCACAACGGCACGAACGATTCGGTCGTCCTCGAGGTGAACGACGACGGGCCGGGAATACCGGAAGAGGCGCGGACGAAGATTTTCGACCCGTTCTACACGACCAAGGAAGTGGGCAAGGGTACCGGGCTGGGCCTGACCGTCGCCTACGCGATCGTCGAGGAGCACGGCGGGCGAATCTGGGTCGGTTCGCCCGACGAAGAGAACGGCGCGTCGTTCTTCGTCGAGCTGCCGACGGGCAACGCGAGCGCAGTGCGCGCGCCGCAGCCTCCGCCGGAGGTCATCGCGCAAAACCTCCTGAAGGGCGCATCGGTGCTGCTGGTGGAGGATGAACCGGCGCTGGCCCAGGCGGTTGGCGACGGGCTGGCCGACGCCGGGTTCGTCGTCGATCGGGCGGGTGATGGAGAGGAGGCCCTGGCGCGCGTCGACGCCAGGACCTACGACTTGATCGTGTGTGACTTGAAGATGCCGCGCGTCGACGGCATGGAGTTCTACCGCGCGATTGCCGCAACGAAACCGTCGCTCGCGCGCCGCGTCATCTTCGTCACCGGCGACGTCGTCGGCACCGAGGCTGAACGCTTCTTCGAGGAAACCGGCTGCCGCTGGCTGGCCAAGCCGTTCAGGCTTGCCGACTTGCTGAGGGCCGCGCGAGAGGTCCTCGGGTAGGGCAGGACGTTCGCGCCGGCGTGCATCGGCATGACGACGGTGGAGCCGGACTTCAATCCAGCCTGCTCCATCACGCGCGGCAGCGTCGCCTTCGCCATGACCGGGCGGGCGAACGGCAGCACCGACCGCGCCGCCATCGGCACGCGTGGCGTGAGGGCGGTGATGACCGGCGTTCGGTGAACCGGGGCGCCCGTCGGCCGCGCTGCCGCGCGAGAGGGCTCGAACACCGCGCGCAGCCGCTGAATCGCCCGCGCGTGCAGTTGCGACACCCGCGACTCGTTCACGCCCAGCTCCGCGCCAATCTGCTTCATCGTCACCTCGCCGAAGTAGTACAGGCTGACCAGGCGCCGCTCGCGTTCGGGCAGCGCGGCCATCGCGTTGCGGATCCGCTCCTTCACTTCGCTGCGCTCGTAGGCCGAGTCTGGCGACTCGGGCTCGGACGGCACCAGCGCCGCCGGCAGTGACGTCTCGTCCATGTGACCGCCCGAGGAGAGCGGCGACGTCGATTCGATCGTGGTGATGCGGAGGATCGTCCGGCCGAGGCGCTTCTCGTCCGACCCGACCTTCGCCGCCAGGTCCGCCAGCGACGGCTCGTGACCCAGATCGCGCCGCAGCGTTTCGCGAGCGGCTTCCAGTTCGCGGCGCACGCGGCGGACGCCGCGCGGCCATGCCTCGCGCCGCAGCGCGTCGATCATCGCCCCGCGAACGCGCCGCTCGGCAAACGTCTCGAACTTGATGCCGCGGTCCTCGTCGAAGCGACGCGCCGCGTCGATCAGGCCCAGCACGCCGTCCTGCACCAGATCGCCGAGGTCGATCGAATGCGGCATCGACGCCGCGAGGCGCCGCGCGAGGGCTTCAACGAATGGAAGCCCGGCAACGACGCGCTGGCTTTCGGGGACGGAAATCGGTTGGGACTGCATGGGATCTCCTCGACGTTATCTGCCTGGGTGCTGGATTCGGCCACCCGATGCTGGCTGCCAGCTGTCAGCCACCTGCTGCCGACAGCCCCAGCCATTCGCAATGGCAGTGCCAGAATGGAACACCCCTGCCCGAGGAGGAGACAAAAGGTCTCCAGAGTGAACCAAGGCCCTATTTTGCAGTTATTTAGAACGAGCTTACTGCGGCTCGTCACGTTGCGGGGTCGTGCGCGGAAGCGGGCCGGCCCGTCAAATTTGTGACAGACCGGGTCGAAAATGGTGCCAGTTTTCTGACAGATGAGGCTTGAAGACAGGCCGATTCCGCACTCCAACTGGTCCGCTGCGTAAGTTCTCCGTGGCCCATGCAATCCAATCACTTGGGCTCTGGGCGCAGTCAGGCACAAGTTGTGGTGCCTTGTTCTTGACCCTTACTTCACGAGCGACAGGTCGTCTACCTGGGACCGAATCTGCCTGGCTGTTCCCATCGCTTCGAGCGCGGCGGCCACCACCTGGGCGGCCCTGGAGCGGTTCTTGTCCTGTTCGCACTTGGCTTCGAGCAACTCCGCGTGCGAAAGGATGATGCCAAGCTCGTTGTTCAGGCGATGGAACAACTCGCTCAAGTCTTTGTTGTTGTGATGGTTAACAAATTCTGACACCGGCATCCTTCCGCGATACGCCGCACTCTGTTCGCCTTTTGTATCGGAACAGTCACTCCGGGACTGTAGGAGACCAGTCAATAATCCGCTTTCGCAGCTTGCCGAGCTGTGTCAATATGTTGGCGCTCAACTAAATGGCTGATACGACTAAACATCTGTTGATTGTCGAGGACGAGGCGGCGCTCAGGGAAGTGGTGGCCGAGCGGCTCGCGGATCAGGGCTACGATGTCGTCCAGGCGGCCAACGGCGAAGAGGCGATCGACCGTCTTGCCGAGTTCGCTTTTGACATCGTGGTTACGGATCTGCGCCTGCCGGGGATCGACGGCGGCAAGGTTCTCGAGGCTGCAGTCACCCGCTATCCCGATATTATCGGCATCGTGGTGACGGGCTACGGGACGGTGAAGGACGCGGTGGCAGCGATCAAGCGCGGCGCGACCGACTTCGTCACCAAGCCGTTCCAGTTCGACGAACTGCTGCACGTGCTCGACTCGGCGCTCGAACAGCGGCGGTTGAAATCGGAGAACGCCTACCTCCGGTCGCAGCTCGAGCGGCGCTACAGCTTCGAGGGGATCGTGGGCCGGTCTCGCCCGATGCGCGATCTCTTTCAGTTGCTCGAGACCGTGTCGGTGACCAACAGCACGATTCTCGTCTCGGGCGAGACGGGCACCGGCAAGGAGCTCGTGGCGCGCGCGATTCATCACAACAGCCCGCGGCGCGGGAACCAGTTCGTGGCGATCAACTGCAGCGCGATTCCCGAGACGCTGCTCGAGGCGGAGTTGTTCGGCCACGTGCGGGGCGCGTTCACGGGCGCGGTGGGCAATCGCGTGGGCCGGTTCGAGCAGGCGCACAAGGGCACGCTCCTCCTCGACGAGGTCGGGACCATGAGCGCGCCGTTGCAGATGAAGCTGCTACGCACGCTGCAGGAGCGCGAGGTCGAGCGCGTCGGCGATTCGCGGACGATCAAGGTGGACGTGCGGGTGATCGCGGCGACCAACAGCGACCTCACGAAGCTCGTCGCCGCGGGGAAGTTCCGCGAAGATCTCTACTACCGGCTGAACGTCATCCCGGTGCGGCTGCCGCCGCTGCGCGATCGCAGGGAAGATATCCCGCTGCTCGTGCAGCACTTCCTCGATCGGTTTTGCCGGGAACTCGGCCCTCCGAGACCGACGATGACCGTGTCGCAGCAGGCGATGAGACGGCTGATGGCCTACGAGTGGCCCGGGAACGTGCGGCAGCTCGAGAACGCGCTCGAGCGCGCGGTGGCGCTGAGCGCGGGGCGGACGCAAATCGAGCTCGCGGATCTTCCGCCGGAGCTGCAGGAGCTTTCGGACGCGCCATCCTCTGCGGTGTTTTCGCTGCCCGAGGACGGGATCGATTTCCACGAGTACGTCGGGAACGTCGAGCGCGAGCTGATTCGCCAGTCGCTGGAGCGGACGGGCGGCAACAAGGGCCGGGCGGCGCAGTTGCTGAACCTGAAGCGCACGACGCTGGTAGAGAAGCTGAAGCGGATGACGAAGAATTGAAGGACCCCTATGCCACCCCGTTTCACCTTCTGGACGATCATCATCGACGGGCAGCCGACAGCGTTTCGCGCGGCGGAGCGCGAGGAGCTGTTGCCGACGCTGAACCAGTTGAAGACGAAGAACCCGGGCGCAGAGCTGAAGTGGTTCGCGCGCGGTCGCGTGTGGGAGTCGCCCGAAGAATCACGGGGCGCCCGTTCTGAAGGAGAGACGGCGGCGCGCGACGCGGTGCTGAAGGAGCGCCGCGCGCGCGACTGGCGGCCAGGTGGCGAGCACAAGGACCCGCGCGAGAAGTTCAAGAAGGAGACGTTCCAGGCCCGCAAGCGCCGCGACAAGAAGGCGGCGAACCTGGCGCGCGAAACCGCGGGCGGCCCGCAGATGGACTACGGCGACCGGCCGCAGGGCGGCGATGACGCGGCCCGTGGCCGTAACGACGTGCCGGGGGCTGGAGCCGACGCGCCGCAGCCCTTCAGGCCCGCGACCGACCCGGCCGACGGCCCGGTCGGTCGCGACGAGGTGCGCGGACCCGGTGATGGCGGTGCAGATATGCCCCCGGGCGGACGGGACGAGGCGCGGGGCCCAGCGGGCGGCGGTGGAGATGAGGCGGTGGGCGAGAGGCCCGCGAGCAAGCCCGGCGGTGAGCGCGGCGACTTCGGGCCGCGAAAGCCGTATGGTGATCGGCCGCAGGGCGGCGGGTCTGGCTACGGCGGCGGCCGCGGACCGGCCGACCGCCCGCAGGGCGGTGGCTTCGATCGCCCGCGTGGACCCGGCGGTAGCGGCTTCGGGCCGCGAAAGCCTTACGGCAACCGGCCGCAGGGCGGCGGGTCTGGCTACGGCGGCGGCCGCGGACCGGGCGACCGCCCGCAAGGCGGTGGCTTCGGGCCGCGAAAGCCGTACGGCGACCGCCCGCAGGGCGGCGGATCTGGCTACGGCAGTGGCCGCGGACCGACCGACCGCCCGCAAGGCGGTGGCTTCGATCGTCCGCGTGGACCCGGCGGTAGCGGCTTCGGGCCGCGAAAGCCGTATGGCGACCGGCCGCAGGGCGGCGGATCTGGCTACGGCAGTGGCCGCGGACCGGGCGACCGCCCGCAAGGCGGTGGCTCTGGGCCGCGAAAGCCGTACGGTGATCGGCCGCAGGGCGGCGGATCTGCTTACGGCAGTGACCGCGGACCGGCCGACCGCCCGCAGGGCGGTGGCTTCGGGCCGCGAAAGCCGTACGGCGATCGGCCGCAGGGCGGCGGGTCTGGCTACGGCGGCGGCCGCGCACCGAGCGACCGCCCGCAAGGCGGCGGCTTCGGGCCGCGAAAGCCGTACGGCGATCGGCCGCAGGGCGGCGGGTCTGGCTACGGCGGCGGCCGCGCACCGGGCGACCGCCCGCAAGGCGGTGGCTTCGGGCCGCGAAAGCCGTACGGCGATCGACCGCAGGGCGGCGGGTCTGGCTACGGCAGTGGCCGCGGACCGGGCGACCGCCCGCAAGGCGGTGGCTTCGGGCCGCGAAAGCCGTACGGCGATCGGCCGCAGG